>FUFK010780161.1_pt1 | contig 10418 bp, 21 predicted proteins | sample 1021851 | NCBI WGS metagenome assembly FUFK01 (sample SAMEA51879418, study PRJEB19060) | metagenome
TCAAGATACTCACCGCTTACATCGTTCTCAGTAATAGTGGAAGCCTTAACAGGAAGGTAACTTGTAAGCATAGAGTTCAGTACACCTCTGGCATAGAAAGTGTAATGCTCTGGAATGATCTGCTCTTTGGCAGAAACTACAGCATCGAAATGTTGCTTTAGTTGAGTAAGCGTTGGCATAGAACCCTGCACCAAAAAAATATCTACGGCACAAACATATCAAGGTAATAAAAAAATATTCAACGCACAAATCTAGCCCTTAACCATAAACAAATAAACAACAAGGTTATCATCGGGTGGGCAACAATAAACAGCCACACATTAACCTCTTGGTAAGTCATACCAAGATATGCAGCAGAATCCTTCAGAATCTCAACGCCTGTCCAGAATATCCAATCAATCATAGAAGCCTCCTAGTGCAGATATGCTACAGAGCCTTTGTGGCAATAATGTGAGAAGGGGGCGGGGTCGAGGGGGGTACTGCGCACTTTTTGACCCCCCGACCAGCACAGACCGACTCGACAGATGTTAACGCTGCGTATAGCAACGCGATCTAGGATCGCATGCTATACAAGACACAAGTGAGTGGACATGCCTTGCGTTGCAAGGCAACCACTCGCAGTTACGCTGCCTAGCTTAGATCGATGTTCACCGATATGTCTCCGGCGTGGAGATGCATATGGCGATCAGGGGGCTTGAAGCCAGCTCGGTCCAAGATATCTTTGCTAGCCTCTAGCTGCACATACTCACTCTTAGCCCCCCGCGCCAGATGCAGCAGCTTTGCTGCCGCAACCGTAGCGTTCAGCCCAAGAGCTTCACCNACTCTCTGCAACATGTACTGCTGAACGTGCGGTAGCCTCAACGCCTTGCTGGCCGTCACTCTCCCGCTCTCACCCGAAGCGTATCCCGCATGGCTAGCGGCCTCTGATATGCTACAGCCATTTGCTACAAGAGTATCAACCAAGGCCGCTTGCTTGCGGGTCAGCTTCTTGGCAATCACATCACTCATACTCGCTCGATCTCCTTGGCATGAACCCCCCCTTGTTCCCCCCCTTTTCTCACAGACATTGAATATCGCTGTCAACGCACAAAAGCACTCACAGGCGATCTTTCATTGGAAAAGCCCTGCCGCATCCACTTGCTCCGTTCATAGATGGTTGTCATATCGCCCCGCCATGTTTCACTATGCCAGCCCTACCCGCCTGCGATTCCTTATGCCCCACGCCATTGCAGGGTCGCGCACAACTAGTCACTCCGCGCGTGGCGCGTAGTGGCTTGTTTGTTGTGTGCGCTGCAACCCGCTGCCCGCTCCACTCCGTGTTGCGGGTTGCTCCCTGCCCTGTCGCGGTGCATTCCCTCGCTTATCGGCGGGTAGTCCCGTCACAGCTCAACAAGGAGGTTCTCATGAGCAACACATCTAATCACTTCGCAAGCGGATACAACAGTTCTTTCCCAAATCAAGATCTTAACGGTGGAAGATCTCGCGTATATCTCATTCAAAATCTAGCTCGCAAAGCTGTAGAACAAGCAGAGTGGTTGATCGCCCAGAAGGAGAAAGACATAGCTCAACTGGTCGATGACAAGATCCAGATTGAGGGCGCAGACCAGATCTCAGACGATCAGCTTGTGGTGATAGTCGCTAAGTACGGTGCAGCGCGTGGCGGCATGCACAACACAGATCTGGCTTCTGACAGAATCGATGAACGCATGGACAATATCGATCAAGAGATTGAGATGTTGAAAGTGTTCATCGAAGCTCAGAAGGCAGCTTACGAGGAGTGTACCGAAGACAAGTTTACATACTCCTCAAAGAAACCAGCCGCACCGAGGATAGACATTGGTGCAAAACGCAGGAAAGAACTCGCTGCCAAGTACATGCAACAAGCAGCAGAATAAACTCCCAAGCCTCAGCGGCTCCGGTCGCTGGGGTTTTTTTCTGTCTGGCATTAGGCGATATGCGCCTGGGCGACATAGGAAGCCCAAGCAGCATGCGCCGCAGCCCTCCTGATTGGCAAGCTGTGTGATTTTTGCGCCAAAAATCGCCGACGAAATCAATTCATTTATTATTGTAATCACTGCAANTATGCAGTACAATCAAATCAATTCAATGCAGGAGGCACAAAATGAAATGCCATCATTGTAAAGACAAGCATGATGGATGGATTCGAGAGTCCGATGGAAGTGGTGATGTCTATTGGACTCTATGTGTGTGTTCACCAACAAACAGTCTAATGGAGCAAGAACGTGAGCGTATTTCAAAAGGAGACAGTGAAAGTAACAGGATCAACTCTGGAACTGATTCACAAAATGTTGACGCCAACAATTACACATCCAAGTGAAGTTGTTTCAATCGCNCATGCAATCAAAGATGCTGACCCAACTTTCGATGAAAACAAATTCATCGATAGACAGGTTCAAGCATTTGAAGACTATCAAGCAATGATCAGTGGCAAAGAAGGAGCAGACATATGAGCAAATTTGATGACGTAACACGGCAGATCAAAGCACAACTTCAAGCTGGCACTCGGCCTTGGATCAAGCCTTGGAATGGTGGAGGAATACCAATGCCAAAAAGATTCAATGGTGAGTATTATCAAGGAATCAATATAATTCTACTTTGGATGACAGGCCGTACAGCACCAACTTGGATGACATACAACCAAGCAAAACAACTTGGCGGTCAAGTTCGAAAAGGAGAAAAAGGTACAGGCATTTGTTACTCAGCACCAGTAACTACAAAGGAAGATGAAACCTATCGAGTGTACAAATGGTACACAGTGTTCAATGCAGACCAAATCGATGGTTTACCAGAACACTACCAACTGCAGCCAGTGCAGGAGTTTGTAAATACAGATTACAGGATTCACACTGCTGATGAAGTTGTTGATGCTACTAGCGCACAGATCAAACATGGTGAGCCTCGTGCGTACTATGCGCCTACGTTTGATTACATCAATATGCCAAAGTTCAAAGAATTTAGATCAGCACTCGATTACTACAGCACCATGTTTCATGAACTTGTTCATTGGACAGGACACAAAATGCGTCTAGATCGTAACTTCTCACGGAACAAAACAGACTACGCCATCGAGGAACTTGTCGCAGAAATGGGATCGGCATTTCTCATGTCACATCTAGGACTAGAGGCAACGGTGCGTGAAGACCACGCATCATATCTTTCACATTGGCTCAAAGCACTCGACAATGACAGCAAGTTTATCTTTTCTGCTGCCGCTGCTGCGTCGCGAGCAGTCACATATATAACTGAAAAGCAAGCAGTAGCGGAGGCAGCAGAATGATCTTTTATTGTAAACTAAAAGAAAGCAGACAAGACACTGTAATCTGGTCTTATGGCAAGACAATCAAACAGATTTCACAAAAAATCAGACGTCAGGCCGCAATATGGCCTGATAAATATCCAGCTTGGGATGAATATGTCACAGCTAAAAGATGNAANACNACAAAGAAAATGATCCCTTCAAAACTCTATCTGTTCGATGGAGAAAACCTAAAAGTGATTGGAGATGCATGGTGAGTAAGTTACCAGTAAGTAGCCACGCACAGCTAATGGCTGTCCTTAAAACTATCGGCGAACAGCAGACAAAAACCCAAGAATATGTAGGCAAGCCCTGCATATTTGGCGTTGGTTTGCCAACTGCAATAGCTGCTGTTCGTAATCAAATGACCAATGAGATCATGGAAGCGATTGATTCTGCGAGAGATGAGGAGCAAAACCAATGAGTGAAATTGAAAATGCATACAACGAAGCCTATCAATATGCAGTCATTGACAGTAAATGCAGATCAATGAGTGACATTGATATTGTTATTCGAGAAGAGATGAGCGCAAAAGGTTATGAAATCATAAACGATGATTACCCAAGCGTTCCATCAAACTACACACAAGCAGAGCCTAATGACGGGCAACCAGATGCTATGCAAGAGTGGCATGACTTTGATCCAGATTGTTAGCCTTGTCTAATTCGCATATATGCAGTATAAGCAGCTTATGATTAGTTACATACATCAATTACAAGCTGCCGCAGATAAAGCAGATGTGTCGTTGTTAAAAGCATTTAAGGAATCTGGCACACCAACCAGTACCTTTTATCGAGCAATCAACGGCACAGATCTGCACCTATCTACTGCCAAAAAGGTTGAGGATGCGATCAAAGTTTACGCATTACAAAAAACCGCAACCAATCTCTGACAACTGGTCTGATGTTGTCACGGGTTTAATATCTCTACGGCAAGAGCAAGGTATAAGCCAAGAGGTATTGGCTGACAGGATAGGCTGTGCAAGTTCTCTTGTGCATAAATGGGAACAATTCAAACGAGTGCCATCAAACTTCTTGTTCATTTGTTGGCTGGATGCATTAGATGCGAAAGTCGAAATCAAAACAAGACAAGGTAGGTAAAGCACAAAAATGCCAAGCATGTGAAACCATTACACCTTGGTATGTAATACTTGCTCATGGCGTTCTTGTTTGTGTCTCTTGTTATGAGGAAGAGCGATGGCATCATCTCAGCGCAACAAAGGAAGCTATCACGAAAGGTGGTGGGTCGAGTGGCTACAAAACCACGGGGCGGAAGCGAAACGTCAACCGCTCAGCGGATCGATGGGTGGAGAGTTCTCAGGCGATATCAAAATCACCACAGAAACCGAAGTTCTGATTGCCGAATCTAAATATCAGGCAACAGGACGAGGTTTCTCATTCCTTACAAAAACACATAAAGAGCAGCCAGCGGATATCTATCTTCTAAAACAGAAGTCAGGTCCAAACTTTATCTGCATTGAAGCTAGCAATCCACTAGCTGCCAAGTTAATTCGATGGATAGCAGGGAGGAAAACTACCCACCCAAAAATATAATGCTATTAGGCATTGTATTACGTCAACCTATGTCTTAAACTACTGCATACTTGCAACAGAGGAGCGCAACATGAACGAAGATCTATTTGAAATCCCAGCATATAAATTAGTTCGCCGTAATGATCCATCGACAAGCTATGAAGCTGCTGAGTCGATTGATCCTACAAAGATGCAACAAATTGTGTTGGATGCAGTCAAGGCTATTGGGCCATGTATACATGATGAAGTGTGGAAGTATGTACAAATCATTCATCCAAACATTACATCAAATTCAAGTGTAAGTAGTAGGTTCAATGAACTTGAAAAGAAAGGATTGATAGAGCTTACAGGTGAAAAGCGAAAGGGCAGAAGCAATCGCAAACAACGCGAATGGAGGGCTATATGTTCACACTAATGGCTGATGCTATGCGTTTGCCTATACAAGATCCATTGGCAAAATGGCTTCTTGTTACATTGTGTGATTACGCCAATGACAAAGGTGAATGTTGGCCTAGCACTATCACTCTTGCTGAGCGTACTGGTATGCATCGAGCATCTGTTGCAAGAAAGCTGAATGATCTTGAACAAGCTGGGTACATACATCGAACGCAAAACGCTTTCAAAAGCAACATCTATCGTGTCGCACTGAGCGACATAGCTGTCGCACACAGCGACAGTGGTGTTGCAGAGAGCGACAGTAACCTATCAATAACCAATAAACAAAGAAAGAAGAGGTGTCAGATTCCAGATGATTGGACTCCTTCAACAGAGTTGATTCAATCTATTGATGCCATCAGACTAGAACAGAAAAAATTGGAGCTAAACCATGACCATGAAGCAGCTATCTTCCGTGACCACCACAAATCTAAAGGCAGCACATTCATCGACATCGATGCAGCCTACAGAACTTGGTGTCGTAGATCTTACGGCAACAGACAAACAGCAAGCAGTAGCACAGTTGCTCAAGGTGGACGATCCAGCAGAGGTAACTCGCAAAGTGACAGATTCAGTGCTTACCTTAGTGCCATCAATGGAAGCTAGGCATAGCAAAGACTTTACATTGTTAGGTTACAAAGTTGGTAAATATGAAGATAAAAATATTTGCCAAGCAATCAGGAATGTAAATCGCAGTTTAGCTGGCATGCTCCCCAAGGATATTGAGAAATGCATAGCAACGATTGTGCCGTTGCTGACGCTTCCTAAAGATCTCGATGCTACAATGCTAGCCAGCAAAGGACGAACCCTCGCAGCAGAGCTTGCAAAGTACCCTGCTGACATTGTTATGCAAGCATTCGAGGAAATCAAAAAGCGTTCTACGTTTTATCCCAGCTTTGCAGAATTTTACAAACATATCGAACCGCGCTACTTGCCAAGAAAATATCTTTTAGACGCACTGCAAAAGTGCATTGCAAAAAAGAGTATTTAGTGCAATAGTGCAATAGGCAGTCGAGGGACTGTTGCACGGCTTCGTCCAGTCGTGTCCCCAAGTTTTCCCTTCTCCCTCGACTATGCTCCTTCGTTAGAGGGGAAAGCAGGACGGTTGGGTTTGGCATGGCCTATGACGTGAAGGCCATGCCAACCCAACTACCAACAGCACAGGAGATGCAGATGAATAGAAAAGGATTTATTGGAGGCTCAGATCTATACGCTATTGAGAATGGTAGCTGGCATGATCTTTGGCTTATCAAAACTGGTCGCAAAGAACCTGATGATTTGTCCAATGTATTTCGTGTCAATCTTGGATCTGAGACAGAACTATTCAATATGCGCTGGTTCGAAATACAGACAGGCAATGTAGTTGAATCAGTGCAAAAAGAAGTGGGCATGAACTATGAAGGCATCCCACTAAAAGGAACCCTCGATGGCATCTTACAAAACGGTGACATCATTGAGTGTAAGCACACAAGTAACTTCAACAAAATGTCTGACATACTCGAAAAGTATATGGGGCAGATACAATTCTACATGTGGATATCAAACAGGTATCAGACACATATGTCTGTGATCTTTGGCAATGAGTGGGATACATGCATTGTTAAAAGAGATAATGAGATCATGGAAAGATATCGCAGCCTGATGAAAAGGTTTTGGGAGTACGTTCGTACAGACACAGAACCGCCTAATGACATCATTAGTGAAAAGATTGATTGGAGCAAGATCGAGGTCAATGGATTGGTTGCAAGAGATGCAACAGACAACAATCATTTCGTAGATGCGGCTCATACTTTTATGTCGACACAAGACAAAGCAAAAGAACATGAGCAAGCAAAGAAAGATCTACGCTCGATGATCAATGACAATGAACGAGAAGTATTCTGTGACTTGTCCAAAGATGGGCGGGTATCAGTGAAGAGGGACAAGCGAGGTGCTTGTCGAGTAAGCATCAACAAAAAGGAGGCAGCAAATGGCTGAACAAAAGAAAACATCTAACGGTAGCCAATCTGGAACCGTAAAAAACTTTGACCAGGCAATGCTTGAGTTTCAAAAACTAGCTGTATCAGCAGCAAAAGATGGCAAGAACCCACACTTCAAAAGTACATATTCTACACTTGAAGATGTTATGAATGCTGCAAGAGAAGCCAATCAATTCGGGCTTTACTTTATGCAGCCTCTACAACTTGCACAGATTGGTGACACAGTAGTGCAAGTAGTACAGACAGAAATCTACCATGCACCTACTGGCGAAAAGCGTGTAAGCCAGTGTCCTGTCAGATCTAAAGATCTTACAAACCCACAAGCAATGGGCAGCGGCATCACATATGCTAAACGCTATGCATTACAAGCAGCCTTTGGATTACCATCAGAAGATGACGATGGGAACGAAGCAACCAAACCTAATGCACCTCAGAACACAATGGTGCAAAAACTTAACGAAGAAAAGAAAGCTGCTGAAGGAGGTAAGTTCTAGTGGCATATGAAATGAAACCAAACAAAGGCAGTGCCTTTCCTGTAGACCACAGACTTGGTGAGGTTATCTTATCAGGCAAACTAAACGTACATGAGTTCAGTACAGACCCCAACGATGATTATATGCCTAAGATAGTCATTGTTGCGGAACCTGTAGCAGAGAACCAAAAGAAACGTTTGGCTCTTTATGTACAGTGTGGCGTCATGTTCGAGGAAGATGATGAAGAAAAAAACTACGCTTATTCAGGTCCATTTGGAGACACTAGAGTCTTTGCCTATCGTGAGAAAACACAAGAAGGTGTGCAGTATCTAAAGCTAAGTGTTGCTCCTCCTCGAAATGATGAGCCAACACCACAAGCACCAACAGAAACTTCTGCAGAAGACAATACACCGCCATTTGATATGGAAGATATCAAGTTCTGATATTGTGAAAGGACATGAAATGTTAGCAGCTTTTAAGAAGTTAACTTCAAGTAATTACACAGAAGATGAATTTTTGGACACTCCTGTGAAACATGAAGTTGAAGTTGAAATTGTATTTACAAAAAAATACAATGTAAGTGCTTTCTCGAAGAAAGAAGCCAAGTTAAAAGTAGAAGAAAAAATAATGAAACAACACAAAACATACAGGAGGCAAGGACTCAACTTTGTTTCTTGTTCTGCAATCGATGCGTGAGTAGGCCTGAAGAAGGACAAAAGCGTGTTGCTAGGGCGGTAGCATCTGGAAATCCAATTCTTTCTGACTGGTTGTGATTCCTTGGCTGCCGCCTGATATTTCCAACCCTACAAATGTTAAGGGATGGAAGGGCCAGTTCTGCGGGACTGGCCCACTCTTTAAGAAGGGGTAATAAAATGAAATTTAGAGAGAAAGCATCACTGTATAAAAAAGCACAGGTATCACTTAACAAATCCCTGATGGCTTTTATGCAAATAGAATCATCTAACAGTGAAGAGCATCAGTTCCTTCAGAAGGTTATATCTGATCTGCAAAAATCTCAGCAGAACAGCATCAAAGCAAGAATCAGATGGACAAGTGAAACCTAGACAGGAACAGCCAGCAGCCGCATACGATTACATAAACGCTCTGCTCTGTTGGGAACCTGACGATACCATTTGGAATCTTCCATCTGTATAGCAGCTTCTTCCCAATCACCAGACTCAATAGCAGCCTTCATCTTTTTAAATTTAGACAGTCGAGGCAAACCAAGATTAAACATCATGTTTGCAATGATCAGCTTGGCATCCTCCGGCAGCTGATCAAAGTCAGGATACAGCTTAACGCAATCCAGACGCACAGCATCGAGGTCACGCTCAAACAACTCCTGTACCCGCTCATCAGATACAGGTGTGCCTACCTCCATATCAAACTCAGGCTCGTCCTCACGGCAGAGATGACCGATACCCACGGTCTTTAGATGCAGATGATCTAGGTACACCTCATGCTTGATGCCTTCATCCAACTCAAGATCTACGCGCAACTTTGCTACATTCATTTTTTGCCCCCAAAGAATTTTGTGGCTGCCCTTGTACCAAATGAGGCAGACACAATAATTCCTAATGTATATTTATAGTAATCAGGCATGCCATCAAGCGCAGCAAAACCATTGGTAACAATTGTTCTACCCCACTCACCACAAAAAGCTAGGACTAAAGGAACAGAAAATAATATAGTAAGCCACTCGTCTTTCCAGCTATGCTTACTAGCATCAGCCATAGTCAGATCCCAGTCGATCTCACCCGTGGCCTTCTTTTCCATAATAGTCGCTTCTGCCTTCGCCGTTGCAACCTTCGCCACAGTTTCAGCTTTTTTTGTCTCAACCTTGCCTTCAAGCCATGTACCCAATAACGAGCCTACAGGCCCAATCAACGCCTGTAACATCAATGCTTCTCCGAGTTAAGCCAAACAGCCAGACTGCCTGTCATTGCGCCTGTAACAACGCTTATAAGGCTAGCTTGCTGCGTAGTAAGATCTGGTTGTGACAATGCCCATTCAATGCAACGAACGTAAACACCTGTCATACAAAGCATCATAAATCTTGGAAGGATACGCAACTCCAACATCTTTCTTGCTACACTTTCTACAGTCATTAGTTCAAACTCCTTAACCAAAGAACAAGCATAACCAGTATGCCAATTCCTGTAAGAACAGTTAAAATAATAGCAACAATCTCAATGAACTTTCGCCTTAGTTCTCTTTGTTTGTAGATGGTCTCTTGTCTTTCTTTGCGAATCTTGCCTTCCATTCGGACAAGCTCATCCCATTTAGACTGACCATAACTGTATTGTATGTATTGTTTTAATGTTGCTCGATCCTCTTCGGCTTTGGTCTTAGCTGCAAGAGCTTCAAATGCAGCAGATTCAACGGTTGATCCAGCAAACAATTTCTTAAACAAAGGAGGATTCTTGGCTTCTTTCTCAGCTTGCTCAAGATCAGATAGCGCACCCATCCAGCGTGATAGATCGGATGCCATACTCTCAATGGATTTTAAAGTTTGGAAACCTTTTTCTACCGCTTTAAATGCGCTGGCGGCTGTGGCTGCTGCTGTAATTGGGTCCATCAGTACACCTTGGTTTCCTCTGGAACTACAACTGGCAAACAATAAGCGGTGATTGTTTGACCCTGCTTGTGCAACCGTTGTGCAAAGTACACGCAGTCATCAACA
>FUFK010040134.1_pt1 | contig 10415 bp, 10 predicted proteins | sample 1021851 | NCBI WGS metagenome assembly FUFK01 (sample SAMEA51879418, study PRJEB19060) | metagenome
TGCTGCCCCGGCGGCGAGTGCTCCGGCGATCGGGAAGACGTTGCGACGGAGTGTGGCGAGCGCGGTGGTGGTTGCGCTGGCCTGGGCTGCCTTGGTGCGGGCCGGGGACTTGCGGGGGGCGGTCTTGCGCGGGGTGGTCTTGGCCGAGGCGGCGCGTTTGGCGGGGGCGCGCTTGGTGGTCGTGCGCGTCGCGGCCTTGGTCTTGGGCGTGGTGCTGCGGGTTGCCATGTTCGATCTCGCTGAAATTGCTTGGGGAATGGCGAGAGAACACGGGAGCGGGCACGGCGGTTCCCCGCTCTATTCGTTGCTGAGCGGCCAGCGGCTGTGGCGGGCGCGGTCGCCGAGGTCGATGAGTTCCTCGTTCGGATCGTGGCGGCGGGTGGTGGCGAGGCCGTCGGGGCGCGGGGCGCTTTCCTCCCATGCGGTGTGGGGGCGCTCCTTCGCCCTGGCCTCACGATAGCTGGCGTCGCGCACCCGCTTCATCCGGCGCCAGAGCAGCGGCATGGCGATGAAGGGAAAGGCGATGCCGCCGAGGATGATCAGCAGCGCGAGCAGGTCGGTCATGCGGGGCCCCTTCCCTTTCTGGTGTCGTGATGAGAGCGCAGCCGGAGGCGCGGAGGCGCAGAGATGTGGCGGCGTGGTGCGACGCCGGCTGTTTTATCGGATGGCATTGATGGCGGCGGCGGAGCGGTGTGGGCCGCTGACGCGGCTTGGGCCGATCTTCNCGCCGTCGCGCCTTTGCGTGAACCNGGGATCACTCCTCTAGCGTCGGCACCGTCTTACGCACCTCCGCCAGATAAGCGTCGGTGGGGTCGGTGAGATGCTTCTTGTTCAGATGCCCAACCCCGGCGACATGGTCGCGATGCTCCCGATCCCACCGCTGCGCATCTTCATACGCGTTGGCGAGTGCCAGTTCCTTCGACTGGCGATAGGCGAAATCATACCAATGCCATTCGACATCGACCGCATGATCGATGCGGTCGCCGGCAAAGGGATCGCTGCGATAGGATGAACTGAACTTGTCCTGATATTTGCAGACGACGTGATCGAGTTTGCGATTGCCGAACTGATCGACATCCATTCCCGATTTATAGTCGATCTTCTTTTCGAAGCTGATGAATGCCTCACGCGCCGCGATCAGCCGCGCAGCGGCCTTGGGCGCGAAGCTTTCGGCGTCGGCGCGGGCGCGGACATATTTCTCGGCCAGCACCGCCGCGCTGCTGGCTCCGCCCGGCAGATCCCGGTACAGACCATGGGCCCATGAGATCATCGCGAGGCGCAGCGCGGCCATATCGCGCATCGTTTCGAACAGAAACCGCACCGGGAAATCGCAGCTTTCGGCGCGCTGATCGAAAATCTCCTTTGCATCGACCATATTGCCGTCGAGCTTTTCGATTTCCTTCATCAACCGGTCGGCCAGCTTGGCCGCGACGGCGGGGTCGAGCGCCTTTGCCTTCGCCTGTTGCTCCATGGTGTGATAAAATGTGTCCTGCACATAGGTCGCGCTGAGCAAAAAGGCGCGGCGGACCGGGTGCACGCGGGTAAAGGCGGCATCCTGACCGATCGAATCGATCTTGGCATCGACCCGCGCCAGCGCGTCGCGCATCTGCTCTTCAAAATCCTTGGGGAAATATTTGTCGAAGAGCTGNCGGGTGACGATGGCCTTGAGCCCCTCTTTCGCCACTGCTTTCAGGATGGTTGCCGCGATTGCCATGATATCCCCCCAAATTATGTTTGCAGCACAGGCTTTTAAGGATTGCAGGTCGCCCAGCAAGCGAAGCTTCCGGTCGCCGCGAACCGGGTTGGGACACGCGGGCAAGCGATGTGGCGCGAGTGGACGGCGGGGCCGATCAGCGCGGGCGGTGGTCGGTGCCGGCGCCGGGGGTGATGAAGATGGCGGTGGCGGTGGTGCCGGGGGGCACGTCCGCGGTGTGCCACACGCCGGGCGGGTTGATCGCATAGTCGCCGGGGGTGAGGGTTTCGCGGGTGGTGGTGCCATCGGGCAGCTCCTGCACCAGCGTCATTTCCCCCGCGGTGCAGATGACCAGCTCCGCGCCGTGCGGGTGGACTTCCCAGGAGGTCCAGCTTTCGGTGAAGCTGTATTGCATGACCAGCCGCCCCTCGATGCCGTCGGCGGCGTGGCGCTGTTCGTAGCCGGCGTACCAGGCCATGCCGTCGAAGGGCGGTTCGACGGTGGCGGTGGCGTTAAGGCCGAGATGGGCGAATTGGGTTTCGAGGTGGGGCATTGGGGGAGGTTAGCGCGGTGGGGAGTGGTGGGCCAGTCTCAGGAACCGAAGCGGGCCCGCGATGCATCGGCGCGTGCCTGACCAGACTTAGTCGATCCGACTGTGATAGGCTGGTAAACGCCAAAAGGGCAAGATAATCGTAATCCATGAAAATTAAGCCGAAAGACCTTACCGCTCTATCGGACGCACGGTCAGAATATGCAGACGCCCTGCGCAGCTTTGCCCGCGAGCTGGAGAACGCAGTCCGGTTCTCAGTCGCCCTTCGTGGCAGTACGAGTTCACACGGGCGCCAACATTGGTCGTCCGTCATTTTCACTAAGCTAGTACTATCAGGAATGTCGCTACGGAAGCTTGTTCCTCCAGGTGTTCCCGTGCGTAAGGACGAACTTTGGGACCTCGCATCAGTTGCGTGCCTCGCGCGGGCATTTCTAGAAAATGTTCTTATTTTGCAGTGGTTATGCGGTAACGATGAAGGGGAGGATCTATGGCAATTTCGGATTGTTGCCATGCAAATAGTCGATAATCGAGCAAGATATCGCATGATCGACGAACCGCAAGGCGGCGATGAGCCACTGGATTTTCAGCAATCTCAAAAATCTTTAGAAGATCACATAAGAAGAACTGAATATTTTAATTCATTGTCTGCAATTAAACAGAAGGAAATTTTGAAGGGAAACAAACTTCCATTCATTCACGATGAAGTCATCGACACACTCGGATTTGAACAAAAATCATTTCGATCGCTCTATCGATATCTGAGTTCATTCGTTCACACAGGGACAATATCGTTTTGGAGAATGAAAGACACCGGGAGAGGCGATGGATCCAGCAATCTGTACGACACCCAAGCGATAAACGCGATTTTTATCGTTTTGACAGAAATGCTGACCGCGGCACTAAGGATAATGAGAGAAATACATGGCAAATCTGCGTGATCCAAATATACAATTCTGGTCACCGAGGCACGTGCTGCTCAAACTTCACGAAGATTTGCTAAGCATAGATCAAATTATATATGAAACGAGCGAAGAACCGCTAACAACGGTTGAGATTTGCGTCCTTGCCTCTGAAGATCACAGATTTTTCCGCCATAAAGGCGTGGACCTTCGAAGTTTGCTTCGAGAGATGGTGAGAAGCCTGTCCGGGCGACGCGCTCGTGGAGCCAGCACAATCGAGATGCAGCTCGTTCGAACTATTACATCACGATATGATAGAACTTTTCGCCGAAAAATGCGAGAAATATTATTATCCCTGATCATTCAATTAAGATATTCAAAGATAAACATGCTCAGAGCATATCTTAGAGTCGCCTTTTTTGGAAGCAGGTTGAATGGCATTGAAGCTGCATCTCAGAAAGTCTTCTCGAGTTCTTCAAACAATTTGGATATTGATCAAGCCACTAAAATTGCCTCGATGCTCATATACCCCCTCCCCTTACACCCAACGCAACGATGGGACGATAAAATATCACAGCGGGCGCGGAAAATTCGTTCGCTGTACGCTTTTCACAAGGAGAAGCTTGCAAAGCTGGAAGGTTGACATCATTTCTAAATCTGATTTTACGTACTGCAACTGATGCCCATGCGAAATTTCACTTCTACGGCTCTCAACGTGCTTCAGAATTTCTGATGATATTCCAGATATTGAAACTTGTATATCTAAAGCCATCCTTCCAATCGGTTCAATATCTGCCCAAGAGGCCTCTCGTTCGAACTCCCTAACCAGAAGATTCAGCGCCCGTCCTAAATGAACAAATGGAAAGTGGATTTCGTCCTCAAGCCGCTTTGTGTAACTCCAACCCAGCAACATTTTTGCCCGATTATACAGAGAATACAAATTTTCGTTCCACTTTTTTACTTCAGAACGATATTCCTTAAGAGCGTCATCACGATCAATTTTAGAGCCCGGTTCAAACGAACTTAACAGACGACGAGCTGTGTACAATCGGCTTGCAGCGTCGCGATCAAATGCCTTCCATAGTTCATGAACCGCGTCGTAGTCCCTGATTGCGCCTGCCTGACGCTGTTGTATTCTCCAAGCACGATCTTGCCATGTTCGCGTTAATACTGCGACGCCCACCGCGATAGCGAACGGGGCGATGAAAAATCTGAACAAGTCGAACATATCAACCCCTACTCCGCCGCCACCTCAGCCCGCTCCTTCACCCCACCCCGCTCCAGCAACGGCGCAAGATACTTGCCCGTGTAGCTGCGCGGCTCCTTCGCCACGGCCTCCGGCGTACCTTCGGCGACGATCTCGCCGCCCTTGACGCCGCCTTCGGGCCCTAGGTCCAGGATCCAGTCCGCCGTCTTGATGACGTCCAGATTGTGTTCGATCACCACCACGGTGTTGCCCTGTTCGACCAGCGCGTGGAGGACTTCGAGNAGNTTGCGGACGTCNTCGAAATGCAGGCCGGTGGTGGGTTCGTCGAGGATGTAGAGCGTCTGGCCGGTGGCGCGGCGGCTGAGTTCCTTGGCGAGTTTGACGCGCTGGGCTTCGCCGCCGGAGAGGGTCGTGGCTTGCTGGCCGACCTTGACATAGCCGAGGCCGACTTCGGCGAGCATTGCCATCTTGTCGCGGATCGGGGGGACGGCCTTGAAGAACTCCACCGCGTCCTCGACCGTCATATCGAGCACGTCGGCGATGCTGCGGCCCTTGAACTTCACCTCGAGCGTTTCGCGGTTGTAACGCTGGCCGTGGCAGACGTCGCAGGTGACGTAGACGTCGGGGAGGAAGTGCATNTCGATCTTGAGCANGCCGTCGCCNNNGCACGCNTCGCACCGNCCGCCCTTGACGTTGAAGCTGAANCGGCCNGGCTTGTAGCCGCGCGCCTGCGCCTCNGGCAGNCCGGCGAACCAGTCGCGGATNNNGGTGAAGGCGCCGGTATAGGTNGCNGGGTTGGAGCGCGGGGTGCGGCCGATCGGCGACTGATCGATGTCGATCACCTTGTCGAGATGCTCGAGCCCGGTGACCTTGTCGTGCTTGCCCGCGAGCAGGCGCGCACCGTTGAGCTGGCGCGCGGCGGCGGCGTAGAGCGTGTCGATGGTGAAGCTCGACTTGCCCGAGCCGGACACGCCGGTGATGCAGGTGAAGGTGCCGAGGGGGATGCTCGCGGTGACGCCGGTGAGGTTGTTGGCGGTGGCGTTGTGGACGGTCAGCTTCTTGCCATTGCCCTTGCGGCGCTTGGCGGGGACGGGAACTTCGCGGCGGCCGGCGAGATAGTCGGCGGTGATCGAGTTTTCGGCGGCGAGCACCTGCTCCAGGCTGCCCTGTGCGACGACCTCTCCGCCGTGAACGCCGGCCCCGGGGCCCATGTCGATGACATAGTCGGCGCTGCGGATCGCGTCCTCGTCATGTTCGACCACCAGCACGGTGTTGCCGAGATCGCGCAGCCGCCGGAGCGTGACGAGCAGCATGTCGTTGTCGCGCTGATGCAGGCCGATGCTGGGTTCGTCGAGGACGTAGAGGACGCCGGACAGGCCGGAGCCGATTTGCGAGGCAAGGCGGATGCGCTGGCTCTCCCCGCCCGACAGCGTGCCGCTGGTGCGATCGAGGTTGAGGTAATCGAGGCCGACATTGTTGAGGAACCCGAGGCGTTCGTCGATTTCCTTGAGGATCGCGCGGGCGATCTCCTGCTGCTGCGGGGTGAGCGCGGCGGGGAGCGTCTGGAAGAACGGGACCGCGTCGGCGACCGACAGGCGGGTGACGGACGAGATGTCGCGCATGGCGATCTTGACCGCCAGCGCTTCGGGCTTGAGGCGGGCGCCGTGGCAGGTCTCGCACGGGTGCGCGGCCTGATATTTTGACAGCTCCTCACGCATCCAGGCGCTTTCGGTCTGGAGCATGCGGCGGTTGAGGTTGCCGATGACGCCCTCGAACGGCTTCTTCACGTCGTAGGATTTGCGACCGTCGATGAAGGTCAGCGTGACCGGCTTGCCGCCGGTGCCGTGGAGGATGATCAGCTGAACCTCGCCGGGCAGGTCCTTCCACGGGGTGTCGAGGCTGAAGCCGAATTCGCGCGCGAGGCTGCCGAGGACCTGCATGTAATAGGGCGATGGCGGGTTGGACTTGGCCCAGGGGACGACAGCCCCCTTCTTGATGCTCAGCTCATGGTTGGGGACGACCAGGTCTTCGTCGAAGATCAGCTTTTCGCCGAGGCCGTCGCAGGCCGGGCAGGCGCCCTGCGGGGCGTTGAAGGAGAACAGGCGCGGTTCGATCTCGGCGATCGTGAAGCCGCTGACCGGGCAGGCAAATTTCTCGCTGAACACGATGCGGTTGTCGGGGATGCCGGTGTTTTTCATGCCCTTCGTCGCCCCGGCGGAGGCCGGGGCGACGGGTTCGGCGGCGAACTTCTGCGGAGCTTCCTTGACGCGGCTGCCGGCCAATTCCCCCACCGTGGTGTCCACCAGGTCGACATAGGCGAGGCCGTCGGCGAGTTTCAGCGCGGTCTCGAAGCTTTCGGCCAGGCGCGTGGCGATGTCGTCGCGGACGACGAGGCGGTCGACCACGACCTCGATGTCGTGCTTNTACTTCTTNTCGAGCGCGGGNGCTTCTTCGATCAGATAGGTTTCGCCGTCGATGCGGACGCGCTGGAAGCCGGCCTTTTGCCACTCGGCCAGTTCCTTGCGATACTCGCCCTTGCGGCCGCGCACGACCGGGGCGAGGAGCAGCAGGCGGGTGCCTTCGGGGAGCGCGAGGACGCGGTCGACCATCTGGCTGACGGTCTGCGCGGCGATCGGCAGGCCGGTCGCGGGGCTGTAGGGAATGCCGACGCGCGCCCACAGCAGGCGCATATAATCGTAAATCTCGGTCACCGTCGCGACGGTCGAGCGCGGGTTGCGGCTGGTGGTCTTCTGCTCGATGCTGATCGCGGGGCTGAGGCCGTCGATATGCTCGACATCGGGCTTCTGCATCATCTCAAGGAACTGGCGCGCATAGGCGCTCAGCGACTCGACATAGCGCCGCTGCCCCTCGGCATAGATGGTGTCGAAGGCGAGGCTGGATTTGCCGCTGCCCGACAGGCCGGTGATGACCGTGAGCGTGTCGCGCGGAATGTCGATATCCACGCCCTTGAGGTTATGTTCGCGCGCGCCGCGGACGGAGATATGCGTAAGGCTCATCGACCTGCCGATCGTTCCAGATTTGTTCTAAGTATAGGGAGCACGCGAAGGAGGTCAACGCGCGACCGCGATATGGGGTGCGTGGGCCAAGGGGCAAGGCGCAAAATAGTGCGGGGGCGTGACGGGCGTCACGCGTGGGCGAGCGTCGAACGTGGAAATGTACCTCTGCACAGGAGGGCAACATGACACAGATACCCATGAAGTTCAGCGTGGAGCAGAGCAAAGACACAATCGAGCGGCTCGACTTCTACCTCGATGGGAAGAAGCCCGGGCTGACGTTGTTCTTTGCTGAGGGCGAAACCAGTCGCGTCATGAACCTGACGGCAGGCGCCTTCTACCAAGTGATTTGCGCCCTGAAGGGCAAGGCCGACGACTCGATCACGGTAACCTGGAGCGTCGGCGAAGATCGCGGGACGCTGCTGACATACACGCTCGCTGCGGGTGATCCGAGCGTGCGCGAGTTGCCCGGAGGCGAGCTTCTGGGTGTCGCCTCTTTCAACTTCACGCTCGAAGCCAAGTTCGCGCTGCAGGAGGCATGACGATGCGTACGAGATCGGAACTCATCCTGGCGGGCCTGCTGGTTTACGCACTGCCCGCCCATGGCCAGTCCAATGACATTGTGGACGATTCCTCGACGGCAGTACTGGTCGAAAGCGACAAACGCGCACCGACCGCAGTGGCACCGACAGCAGAGACGGACAGCGGAATTGCAAAGACGGCCATATCGCTGCGCGGATCTTCAAACGACGGAACGGTTGCCGTGACGCTGGCAACGCGGCCGAACCTACTCGGTCGGGATGCGTGGGGCAGCGGGTCGCTGACATTCGAAGCACCACTGGAGGATTCTGGCCGGGGGGATTTCCTCACGACCGCCGGATTCGCCAACAAGTTCAACGCGACCGCGAAATATTCGCTGATTGTAATGAACACGCGTGTCTTGCCGAACGAAGCCGCCCGGACCCGTGAGATTACCGCGAAAGCGGATGCGGCATGCAAAAGGGATTTCGACGCAAGCGAAGTCGCGATCGATATCCTCGCCAGGCTTTCCGGGCCAGAGCAACGCAATGCCATTCGCGCGGCCTTGGACAAGGCGTGCGAGACGCCGTTGGCACTTCACGGGCGCTCCGCTGGCTATCTACAGAAATATGTCGTAGAGATGCAAGGGATCGAGATCGCCACCGTCAACCAATTGGCGGCGGCGCCTCTCGCCGGGCGCAACTTGTGGATTATCAACCTTGCCGCTGCGATAGGGTATAAGGAGTTCGACTATTTCAACCCGGTCGATTTCGGCGATCGCGACAGTAAGGCCACTCCCTATTCGCTGTCCGCATCGATCGGTCTTCAGCCGGCACGAGACGCGCCGCTGCTCGCGCTCGGCTATCAGTACAAGCGTGACTTCAAGGATGCGAAGAAGTCGACTCAGTGTCTCGCGGGCAGCGGCGGCATTCCACAGTGTCGCTATGACATCTTTGACGCGCCGAAGACGGAGATCAGCCAAACCGCATTTGTAATGACGCGCGCAAAGCTGTTCGGCGCAGCTAAGACCGAGGCCGCAACAGGGCTGCGACCAGTGCTGGAGCTCAAGGTTGCCTATGACTTCGAAGAGAAGCGGTTCGGCGTTGCTGCACCAGTCTATTTTCTGCTCGACGACGATGGCGGGCTAAAAGGCGGCCTGCGCTTCGAATGGCAGGAAAAGGGCAGCGATCCCGATGCAAAGCAGTTCGGCTTTAGCGTGTTCGTGGCCAAATCCTTTGGCTTTCTGGATTTCTGAGCATACCGCCAAGGAAACGATGACGATGCGCCCGACCCGCCACCTCGCCGCCCTGCTGGCCCTGCTGGCACCCGCGCTTCCCGTCCACGCCCAGAACAGCACCAACCAGGTGCCGCAGGCACAGCGCGATGTTGTGCTGGACGGGGGCATGGTGTTCCAGTCGGACGAGGGCGGGCCATTCGTCACGCAGAAGTTCAGCGCCCATCGGCTGCGCTATCTGCTGACCAAAGACCATGAGCCGCTCTATTTCAGCTATCGCATCAATGGCGCGAACGTCACCTATCGCGTCGCCTGGATGGCCGAGCCGAGCTTTGCCTATCGCAACCTGACCGGCGGCATCCCGATGCCGATCCCGCCCTTTTTCCAGCAATATCGATCCGATGTGTTCGTGATGGGCATGGCGCTGGGCCAGAGCGAGGGAAGCACCCTGCCATCCACGACCAGCTGGCTGCCGATCACCGAGCTGAAGCTGCGCAGCCAGCCCTAGGGGTGACACCGGCCCACCGCGATCCGAAAAACTTCATACGCCGTTCAGCCCGCACGGCTCACCGTGGCCGCACAACAACATAAGGCAGGCGGCGATGCGGACATTGCGGGTGCGACATATGGCGGTGCTGGGCGCGAGTGCGCTTGTCTGGCTGGCCACGCCGGGGCTGGCGCAGCAGTCGGGCGGGTCGCCGTCGCGCGGATCGAGCTTCGACGTGCCGGGCAATGCCGCCACCTATCGCTATATCGACGCCGCCGATGGCCTGTTGCAGGCGATCGGGGACGCGCCGCCGGACTTTACCTTCCGCTATCGTGGCGACGATGTCTGGGGCTGGGAATTGCAGACCGGGCATCTGGTGCTGGCCGAGAGCGACCGCGATGAGGCGCTGCGTTACTATTATTTCGAGCCGGATGAAGATGCGCCGTTCCTGGTGCAGGAGGCGCGGCGGTCATTCGCTTATCAGCGGCAGCGGCTGGCGGTGGTGTATGACAGCGGCGGGGCTGCGCTGTCGCAGCGCGAGAGCGATCTGTGGGACGAGCGCGCCGAGGAGCTGTACGATCGCGGCGTCGCGCTGCGCGCGGCGGCGGACGGCGACGAGCAATGGGATGCGGTCGACGCCGGATGGTGGGCCGGACAGGTCGCGACGGTGATCGAATGGCGGCTGCGCTGGGAAAGCGGGCGCGTGCGGCATCCGGGGTGGCAGCGCTGGCGCGGGACGTCCGATGCGGTGCGCTGGCGGTTGCGGCTGGAGCGTGAGCGCGAGCGGCGGCGGCTGGACGGCGACCGCTTCC
>FUFK010042738.1_pt1 | contig 10414 bp, 12 predicted proteins | sample 1021851 | NCBI WGS metagenome assembly FUFK01 (sample SAMEA51879418, study PRJEB19060) | metagenome
CTGTCTGAAAATATTTTGATGGGTCGTCTATTGTTGTATAAGCCATTATCCGTACTCCGCTAAGTTTTTAGTACATAGAGCAAAATAGCCACTAGGTACCGCATATTCAAAACTACCATGTCCATCTGCATCCGCATTACTACTTGATATAGCATATGGAGCATTACCATAGTTGTGTTCAAAAGTTGAAGCAGGATTACCTGTTTCTCTTTGACTTATTCTATAATCTCTATCTAATCCGCTTGTTGCTAAACCTGTTATATTAGCAGTTCCAGAAGTATCTATATCGGCATTTCTAGATAACCAAACTTGACCATTATCTAAATCTACTGCATAACATACAATATCACCATCAGTAGGGGCCTGATCTAAATTACTATTTGATGTTCCACTTGTAACTGCTCCACCAGAATGCATACTAACACCTGCATAATTTGTTCCTATAACAGCAGCATGGTCTGTATCACTTACCCAAACACTTCCTCTTGCGTTTCGGTCTGTGGCTTTAATTTCAAAATACCATTTACCTTTTGTTAAACTAAAAGTTCCAAAAACATGCTTATCAACCGCATTTACTCCAACACATTTTAAATTTCCTTCACTTAAAGTTCCTCCCATAGCATTTGCGTTAGGATTTAATGTGTTAAAATTATTTGTACAAGTATCTGTTGTAATATCTGTTGCGACTAGGTTGTTTGGCGTAAGGTGATTGTCATTACCGCTTGTATCTGCACCCATGCCACTAGAGTTTGCACTAGTTCCTGTTTGTTTAAACTCTAATCTAAAACCATTGGTTCCATAAGAACCACTAAAGTCTGTAGGAATCCAAACACCATCACTATTGAACTTACCAAAATCACTAGCAGCATATTGTGTGCCATCTATAAAATGCACCTCAGATAAATATCCATCATAGTAATATGCTGTGCCATGATTATCTCTACCAATATTATGTTCAGATGTGTCTAATACTGTCAACTCTTGATTTTGGTCTGGAGTAGTTGCTAGCGCTCTTGTATCTTCTACACCATTAAAGTAAACTCTAAATCTATTTCTTGCTGTTCCTTGAGTTGAATCATACGCCATGACAATATGATACCATGCCGCATGATCTCTAAATTGTCCACCATCTGTTTCAAACTTTAGTACCTCACTACCACCCACTCTAGCAGTTACATTAAAACCACCTGAATAAAGAAATCCTGTTATGAGATAATTATTACCATCTGCGTCAACGGAAAAAAATCTATGATAATCGGCATTATCATCAGTTGGCTCTTCTCCTCTTTTTACCCATCCACTCCATGTCCATTTTTTTCTTGATGTGCTTGCACTACTAGGTGTGTATTGCATATAAGCACTATCATCATCATTAAACCTGATTGAATTAGATACATCATAAGCGTCTGAAGCTGAATTAGCACCAAGAATTGCTGGCATATTATATTACTCCTTTACTGGAAACTCACCTAATGGTCTTACTCCGTCTTTATCTCTTACAAATAATGCTGCTAATNCGTCAACATCACTAGCATTATCTATTTGTGTTTGCATTGAATTACATTTTGTTCTTACTGAAGCACGCCAAGTTTTCCATCCTGAATCCATTGTGCCTCCTTCTTCACCTGCCTTAATATACATCCAATCACTTGGTGCAAGTATTCCTGCACATTGATTGTCTATCATTCTTTTTTTAATTGTTTTTAATCCTTCTACTTTTACTGTATTCGTATCAGCACCTGCAGGTGCTTTACCAGCGTCTATTTCTGATTGTGTCCATTTCGTATCTGCAATTTCTTTTGCTGTTGCTGAACCATAAGAACCTGTAACTTTACCACTACCGAAAGCATAAGTTATATTTGTGTTGACATAATATTCTTCATCTTTTTTATTAGTATCATCTATTTGTACTGTATAAACACCTATTGCGTTTCTTTCACTTTCAGTCCATAATGTAAATATAGAAACTGGGTGTTTTACACCATTTATTTCTACACCTTTATTACCTCTTGGCATTGATGTAATTGATCCTGATTCTACTATTGCAAACATTATGTCTCCTATGATAAAGTTAAATTCTGATTTCTACCAACTTCTAAAAATTTACTTCCGTTATATCTAAATACGAATAAATCACCTTTAGCAGCTGTAGTTGTTAATGTTGGTGCTGTGTCATCTTTGAACTCATAAGCAGCATTGAATGATAATGTTCTACTACCTGTTCCGTCTTGTATTACNAGTAGAGATACAAACTGTCCTGCNATTGCACCACTACCAGCACCCAATGTTCTATTTGCACCTAANGTTACTTTNGCAACTGGTGAAGTTAAAACGTTCCATGATATTGTTGAAGCGTCTGTAAGTGTTGCTTCAGGATTTACTGCTGCGGCAGCAAATGAAGCATGAGCACCATCTTCAATTCTCATAACTTCGGTACCATCTCTTTGTTGAAATATCAAATCTTTTGCGTCAACGATAGGCTTGATAACAACATCACTTGAACTATTTGTAATATTAAGTATTTCAGTACCACCAGCAAGAAACTTGAAGTCATTACCAGCAGCGTCTAAACTAATATCAGCAGCAGCGTCTATTGTGAGATTGTTTGCTGAGATGGTCATGTCTGTGCCATCACCTTCGATCTTCTCACTATCACCACCAAATACTATACCTACGTTGTTCGGTATATGCACATCACTTGTTGCTGTTAAATTTATTTTTGCACTAGAAGCGATTGTTAAATCTGTGCCATCACCCTCAATCTTTTCACCATCATCACCGAATGTTACTCCTACACCTGATGGTATATTAACATCAGCAGTTGCTGTTAAGTTTATGTCAGCACCAGAGTTAAGTGTTAAGTCTGTGCCATTACCTGAAATCTTTTCGCCTGAGTCAGCAAATCTAATCTCTTTGCCTGACGCCATAAGTAGGGCAGAAACATCACCATCAAATCTTGCGACCTCAGTTGATGAACCACCATCATTTACTTTAAAGATAATATCTTTATCAGAAACTTTTGATTCTAAAATTACATCACTTGAGCTGTTATGTATTCTCATCATTTCTGTGCCATCATCTTCNTAGATAATACCACTNCCNGCNGTNCCAGCGTCTANTGTGATACCACCAGCAGACTCTATNTTGATTGAGTCAACTGCTGTGCCGTCTGAAACTATATCTAAATCACCATCAGCATTTGAACCGATAGTTAAACCTGAATCTCTAAATTGAATAACATTTGCACCATTTAATAAAACACCTGTATCAGCAACATGAGTTAGTGTAACNTCNTNNTCATCNCCTAAANTAATTACAGCNCCATCTGCNAANAATAAATCTGAAAACTCTAATGAACTTGTACCTAAAGCGGCACCGTCAGAAGCGTCTGGAACAAATGCTGTTGTAGCAGTTATTGTTGTTCCTTGTACAGTTGATGAACCTGTGATTGCACCACTTACTGTTACAGCACCTGTTACATCTAAAGTTGAACCATCAAAAGTTAAGTTTGCTTCACCATTNAATCCTGAACCTGTGCCTGTTACAACTCTATTGTTTGAGTCGTTTGCAAGAGAAAGTGAAGCAGTCCATGATAGAACACCAGAACCGTTTGTTGTTAAATGTGTGCCTGAACTACCATCAGCAGCAGGTAATTGATATGCAACACTTGAAGTTGTACTTGCGGCTGCTTTGAAACCTGAATAGTTTGATCCATTATCTGAATCTTCAAAAATTCTTATTTCACCTGGTGCAGTAGCATTACCACCAACACCTACAAAGTTACCATCGTTTATCTCAAATAGTTTATTACCATCTGCTTGTTGAAAGATTAAATCTTTTGCGTCAGTAGCAACTTTTAAAATACCATCACCACTTGATTGTTGTATTTTTATAATATCATTATCAGCAACTCTTATATCAATAATATCGTCTGTTTCTGCATGAATGGTTGTATCAGCGTCAGCGTCTAAAACTAGTTCAGTACCATTGAAATCAGTATTGACAGGTGCGATTGCTGATAAGTTAGTTTTATCATTGATTACATAAATGCCAGCACCGTTTGCTGGAGCAGCAGTAAATGTTATTCTTCGAAGATTACCACTACCGTCAACACCTAATGTGTATGCTTTACCAGAACCTGGTTCTTGTCTTACGTTATCTACGAAAACTTCTAAAGCATTTTCACCACCACGAACTACATCATTCGCTAGATCAAAAGTTGTCGTTGATCCGTCACCTGTAAAAGAATCTTTTGTAGGTACAGATGAAAATTCTTGAAATGGTTGTTGACCAATATATGCCATTTGTTATCCTTTATACATCTTCTAAAACTGATACTGTAATATCTACAGCACTAGCCGCACTTGCGAGTGCTTCTAAATTATCTCCGTTAGAACCATCGTTTTGTAACACTAATTTATTTCCTGACATAACTTCTAGTGAAGCACCTGCAGGAATCGTTGCGTTTTTAACAATAAATACGTCATTTGATCCATCTTCATTGTCTATAAAAATACTTACAGTTACACCCGAGGTTGTTTTGTTTGCACAGGTAATGCCAATAACGATTGATTCTAAAGCAGCACTTCCTGAACCTGCAGGTACAGCATAAATCGTTGTATTACTACTATTGCTGATATCAGGAGTACAAAATCTTTTAAAATCGTTAGCCATTGTTTATTCCTTTTTTGTTATATTTATAACTATTTATACTAATAGTTTAGGATGGTTTTGTAGGCCAGGTGACATTATTTATTTTGTCAACCGTGTCTAAACCACTAGTCAAATCTCTTAATTGTTGACGATATGTTGCCATATTACTTGCTAAAGTGTTATCAGAAAGAGCAAGATAGTCTGTTTCAGCTAGAAGAGCATTTCTTCTATCTCTTAATTTGTTTAATTCACGAGCAACTTCACCATTTGCCCATGCAGTTTCCTCATTATCTCTTGCTGTTTCTTCTTCGGCAGTAAATTGAACTCTCACACCGTTTATATTATGATATCTTGGCATTTTTTTCTCCTTTTTTTAATTTACTCCGTATAATTTAATTGTGCCTGAATCTATATTACCACTACTAAATTGAAATCTTATATTGTTAATAGCACTTGTTGAATTAAAAGTACCACCAGTATTACTATGTATATTAAAATCACCTGCTGATGTAGAACTCATCCTACTGTAATATAATTTTTGAAATGTAGTTGATGATGGATTAAATAAATGTAAATAACCAGACGAAGCATGGTCATTATCACTACTATTACCATCTTCTAAATTTTGATAACCTGTTTGTTGAGCATTATCTGAGCCATCAACATATCCTAAAGCGTTACTATCATCAGCCTCATTATTTTGTGCTCTCCAAAATGTAGTTGTTTTTGTAACATTATAATTTGAACCATTGTCAGCAGAAGCATTAAATTGTAAAAAAACGTTATCGTTAGCAGGGTGCATACTTATAAAAGTAAATATATACTCTTTAAAACTATTAGTAATAAGAGAACTATCAAAAGTTATGTTAGAGTCACCAGAAGTAGCCGTAACTTTTTTTAATAAAACTTGTGAAGCACCAGTAGCAGCTGTTCCTATAGTGGTGCCAACTCTATATCTTAAATCTTTATAAATTGCCATTATTTAATCCCATATAATTTAAAAGTCGCACTATCAATATTACCTGTATTCAAAGCGAATCTAATTCCTGTTACTGCTGAAGTGGTTTGTAAGACACCGCTCATCCTAGGATTATTAACAGAATCTGCCCTTTGAGTACAACTTGAATGTGAATAAAAAGGTTTAAAAAAATTAGTTTGAGATGGATTTCCTATCCATAATTCACATGAAGCATTTTGGTCATTATCATTACCTATATCATGCCATATTGGTATGATACCTGTACCGTCTGCAATATCATAATATTGATCATATCCTATTGCCTCATAACCATCACTTTCTTCTTTTACAACTTGAACATAGTTACTGTTATTTGTAATAGCAGCAAAATTACTCCCGTCAGTTGTTCCTGTAAAACCTAATCTAGCACCGTCATCATTATCTGGATGAAGCTCTATGACTTTAAAAAGATAACTATTGTAAGTGCTATCAAAAACTACACTACTTGAACCATGAACAAAAGAAACAGTTGATGTGCTACTTGATACTGTTATTGTCTTAATCAGTTGTTGAACACTTGTACCAACCTGTGCTGATGTTGTTGATTCAGGTGGTAATATGCCACTATATCTTATATCAGAATAAGCTGCCATTATTCTACTCCAAAAATTTGAATTGTTCCATCAATGGTTCCTTGATTAGAGTCAAACTTCAAAGCAGTAACTGCTGATGTATCATTAATATATCCTGAAGCAAGGTGATGAGAAGCAGAGTCAGCACTACCTCCACCAGATGACATGCCAGAGAACTCACTTAAAAAATGTTTTACAAAAGTTGATGAGCCTAGATTATACAATCTAATGATACCAAATGCTGCATTATCAGAATCACTAGCATTGTCAACCATAACCTCTTGACCACTTGTTCCACCACCGTGAGAATAATCATCTTGATAATTAAACCCACTACCATTTATACCATCATCTTCTCTCTTAACAGCATTTACATAAGTGCTTACTACTGGTCTATTATAATTTGTGCCATCGCTAGAAAAACTTATTGTGCATTGTCTATTATCTGTATCATTGTGAAAATCCCTTATCACTACCAAATGTTCATCAAAATCAGTTTGTTTTATAGATGTAAATTCTACACTACTTGAATTAGAAAATGTCGTTGAAGCAATAGGTATTAAGTGACCAGAATTACCACCAAAATCAACGTTGTATTTAATAGCGTTATAAGTTGCCATTGTCTACCCTTACTTACTGTCTAGTAACCAACCTTGCGTAGCGTCAACATAAACTAAACTAAATGCCGCTCTTTCAGTTGATACTGTTAAATCAGCAGCGTCACCTTGTATTTTATGTGAGTTTCTTCCTATTGTAATATTATTAGTGTCTGCTGTACCAGCATAATCAATAATTTGTATTGTATCACCTTGAGAAGCACTTGAAGGTAAAGTCATTGTGATTGCAGCTGATGTTGTGTTTACGAAATAACCACGACCTGCAACCATTGTTGTATTATTTGTTATTACTGATTGCCATGCTGTGCCGCCTGGATTGTATGTCTTGATATCAGAAGCAGGAATAGTTTTCATAGTACCGCCATCGTTTACTACGAAACCATCAGCGTCTGCAAGTGTGATTGAACTACCTACTGATGTATCACCATCAAGTAAATTTAATTCTGAACTTGTTGCTGTAACACCATCTAAAATATTTAATTCTGCTGCGGTTGATGTTACATTAGTACCACCTATGTCTAAAGTTGTTACAGATATTTCTCCTGCAACAGTAGCGATACCATCTGCTAAAGTAATTAAATCTGTATCGTCAGTGTGACCAATTGTTGTGCCATTAATAATTACATTATCAACAGTAAGTGTGGTCAAAGTACCTAACGAAGTAACATTTGCTTGAGCAGCAGTTGAAAGTGTGCCTGCAATACTACCACCTGAAACATTTATACCAGCACTAAAGACTGGTATTTGATTCATTGTTACAACACCACTAGAGTTTATAACAATTGCGTCAGCGTCTGAAGCAGAACCTATCTGACCATCGTCAGCAATTCTAATATCGTGATTAAATACAGCCGTACCTGCGTCTGAACCATCAAGTGTTAAAAAAGTTGTATCTGAGCTGCCGTCAGTTCCTTTGAAAATAATATCTGTGTCATTACCTTGTGCGTCTATTGTGATATTACCTGCTGAAGTAGCAAGTGTAACAGCAGCGTCACCAGTTGTTATATCATCAGCAGCACTTGATACTGTATCAAAAGATAGAGCACCAGAACCGTCTGTTTTTAGAAACTGTCCTGAAGAACCATCAGCAGTTGGTAATGTTAATGTGAAAGATGATGATATACTACCTGCATTTAAACCTACATAGTTTGATCCATTATCTGTATCTTCAAAAAATCTAATCTCACCAGAACTTGTAGCACCGTTTGCAATACCTACGAAACCACCATCATTAATATCTAATAGTGTTCTTCCATCAAACTGTTGAAACAAAATATCTTTTGCGTCAACCATTGCTTTGATAACTGTATCACCAGATGAAGTACCAAAACTTATGTGATCTGTATTAGCAATTTTGAAATCTATTCTATCGTCTGTATCTGCTGTAATACTTGTGTCTGCGTCAGCGTCTAAAACTAATTCAACACCATTTAAATCTACAGCCGCTGCAAAATCTTTTAGTTTAGCAGATGATACTGCTTCATCAGCAAGTGAGTTTTCTATTATTTTTGATAATGCCATATTTAATCCTTACTACTATTTATACAATTATCCTAATGCCGCAGCGATTGATATTGAGAAGGCATTTGTTGCCGCACTCGCTGAAGTGATCAAGGTTCCTGTTTCATTTGGTAGTGTTATTGTTCTATCTGCTGTTGGGTCTACAACTGTTAGCGTTGTTTCGTGTGCGTCAGCAGTTGCACCCTCAAATACAATACTTGAATCTGTTAATGTTAGATTTGTTGCAGTTAAATTTGTAATTGTAGGTGTGTTGATTGTTGGTGCTGTCAAAGTTTTATTTGTTAAAGTTTGTGATCCTGTTAAAGTTGCAACCGTGCTATCTACTGCTACTGTGATTGTGTTACCAGAACCTGTTGTATCAATACCTGTTCCACCAGCAACTGTAAGAGTTTCACTATCTAAATCAATCGCAATAGTTCCACTATCGGAAGTTATATCTAAATCTTCAGCAGTTACTTGTGCTTCAACAAACGCCTTGATTGATTGTTGAGTTGCTAATTGTGTTGCACTATCAGAAGCCATGTTATCTTCATCAAGTATTGCAGTTCCTGAAACAGCAGTATTTAAGACAGCACTTGTAAGTGTTGGTGCTGTCAAAGTTTTATTTGTAAGAGTTTCAGTTGCAGTCTAATAGTGAAACAGTACCAGTTAAGTTTGGTAAAGTAATTGTTCGATCAGCACTAGGATCAGCAACAACTAAAGTTGTTTCATTGGCGTCATCGGTTGCACCTTCAAAAACTATCTTTGTTTCAAAGACCGAAGTNCCTGCTTTGAGAGCAGCGATTTCTGTATTCATCGCTGTAACAGCTTCTACGATATCAGTTGAAGAAGCGATTGTTCCTGTTGCGCTGAGTAAATCAGCGATATCACCTACATCACCTGCTGTTGAGTTATAAGTTGTTCTCAACGTTTCTAAAGTATCTGTTACTGCTACTGTTCTATCTGCCATATCTATATTTATCTATCCTAATGCAATCGCTCTCGCTATATGCACTGCCTGTGTGGCATGAGTTGCTGTTGTTATACAAGTGATTGAGTCATTAGGTATTGTGATTGTTGCGTCTGCTGTAGGATCTTCTGCCTGTAAAGTTGTTTCGTGTGCGTCAGCAGTTGCACCTTCGAATATAATACCACCTGATCCTACATTCAAACCACTATTTGTTCCACTAGTAAGTGTAAATGCACTAATTGTAGGACTTGTAAAAGTTTTATTTGTTAAAGTCTGTGTTGCTGTAAGTTGCACTACATCTGATATTGCAAATGTAACTGTATTGCTTGTAGCACTACTTGCAATATTTGAACCACCAGAAAAAGTTAATGTTTCACTATTTAAATCAATACTTTGTCCTGTGCCACTATCTGGTGCGATATCTAAATCCTGTGCTGTTACAGTATTTTCAACAAACGCTTTAATACTTTGTTGTGTTGCCACAGCAGTTGCACTATTACTTGACATATCATCCTCATCTAACACAGCAGAGCCAGAAACAGCAGTATTGAAAACACCATTTGTTATAGTTGGTGCTGTCAAAGTTTTATTTGTTAATGTTTCTGTAGCGTCAGTTAAAGAAATAGTTCCTGTTGCATTAGGTAATGTGATTGTTCTATCTGCCGTAGGATCTGTAACTGCTANAGTTGTTTCAAAACTATCGTCAGTTGCACCCTCAAAAATAATAGACCCACCACTAAAAACATGGTTGTCAGTTGAGATGGTTGTAAGATCAGTATTCAATGCTGTAACAGCTTCAACAACATCGGTTGCGCTGGCAATAATACCACTTGCATCCGTAATACCTGAAATATCTCCTATATCTTCTGCTGTGCCATTAAACTCAAATCTTAATTTATTTAATGTATCACCTGCTGCTATACTTCTATCTGCCATTCTTCATCTCTACTAGTAAATTTTTTATTTCTCTCATTTCATTTTTCAATTCATTTACATCTCGAACAACATCACGAAGTTGATCGTCTTTCTTTTGTTGTTTTGCTTTTCTTGCCATGTAACGAGCATAAGCATTTGAATCTGTATT
>FUFK010066555.1_pt1 | contig 10414 bp, 10 predicted proteins | sample 1021851 | NCBI WGS metagenome assembly FUFK01 (sample SAMEA51879418, study PRJEB19060) | metagenome
GCTTCTGGATTTATAGGCTCTCCAACCGTACCCAATACTTCCAAAGAATCTCTCCAAGAGGATTGCAAAGGCTCATTGCCATGGGCCATAAGTGCTCTAATCGCTGTAGGAGCGGTGTAGAAAATATTAACTTGATGTTTATCAATTACATTCCAAAATCTAGAAACATCGGGGAATGTCGGTATACCTTCAAACATTAAAGTGGTTGAGGCATTTGCCAAAGGACCATAGACAATATAAGTATGACCTGTAACCCAGCCAACGTCTGCGGTGCACCAGTAGGTTTCACCGTCGCGATAGTCGAACACATACTTCATCGACATGGCCGCTTGGAGCAGGTAGCCACCCGTCGTATGCAGGACGCCTTTGGGTTTACCCGTGGAGCCGGAGGTGTAGAGGATGAACAGCGGGTCCTCGCTATCCATCCATTCGGGCTCACAGTCATCACTGACCGCGGCGGTGGCGTCGTGGAACCAGACGTCCCGGCCGTCGACCCAGTCGGTCTCGCACCCTGTACGTCTGACCACGATAACGCTATCAACGCAGTCGACCTGCGCCAGCGCCGCGTCGACGTTGCGTTTGAGCGGTACGGTTTTGCCACCACGGACGCCCTCATCGGCGGTGATCACCATGCTGCATGTTGCGTCATTGATGCGATCTTTGAGTGCTTCGGGGGAGAACCCACCGAAGACGACCGAGTGGATGGCACCTATTCGCGCGCAGGCGAGCATNGCGAACGCCGCTTCGGGAATCATCGGCATGTAGATACAGACACGGTCGCCCTTGCCGATTCCTTGTGCTCTCAGCGCATTCGCGAATCGACACACCTGAATCTTGAGCTCTTGATANGTAAACGACTGGCTGTCATCGGGGTCGTCNCCCTCCCAGATAATNGCGGTGTCATGCGCGCGTTCTGGCAGATGCCGGTCAATGCAGTTGACCGAGACGTTCAGTTTTGCGTCGACAAACCAGCGAGCAGCGCCCTTGGTGACGTTGGTCTCTGAGACCGCGCTCCAGGGCGAGTGCCAGTCGAGTAACTGGGCCTGCTCTGACCAAAATGTGTCGGGGTCATCCAGAGATTGGCGATACAGCGTGTGGTATCGCTCGGGCGTCACGTGCGCCTCGCTGAAGTGGTCGGGTATGGGNTAGACANCAGTGTCAGTCATTACCTGTTTTCCGGTAGGTCGGGTTAATCGCGCGTTTGCGGGATTGGGATGGTAAGTGCTGTAGTTTTTGACAACAAGCGCGCTCTGGGGACGACCGCGATTCATCCAGAACACAGGCGGTCGGGGGCATCTGTCTCGAGTCACTGGTTGTGTCGTCGCCGTGCAGGTTGACTCAATGCGGAGGAGGGCATGATGATGCGCGTGACCTGAACGCCTCTGCCCGGAGACTACATCATGGAGTCGAACGACGTTACCGCTCGCCAACTTTATTGGCGTGAAAATCGGCGCTGGATGCTGATACTGGGTACGATTTGGTTTGTCGTCAGTCTGGGCTGCGGCGTACTGTGGGTTGAGCCCCTCAATCAGATTCAAGTCGGTGGATTCAAGCTCGGCTTCTGGTTTGCACAGCAGGGCGCCATCTACACCTTTATCGTGCTGATCTTCGTCTATGCGCGCGTCATGGCGCGCCTGGAAAAGCGCCTCGGGTTCGAGGAGCCTGAAGCATGAGCCTCACTGAAACCACGTATCTGGTCGTGGGCGCATCCTTTGCGCTCTATATCTTTATCGCAATCCGCTCGCGCGCCGGATCGACGCAGGAATTCTACGTCGCCGGAAAGGGCATTCACCCAGTGGCCAACGGCATGGCGACGGCCGCTGATTGGATGTCAGCCGCCTCGTTCATCTCCATGGCCGGTCTCATTGGCCTCTCTTACAACGGCTATGGCGGCTCGGTATTTTTGATGGGCTGGACCGGCGGTTATGTGATTCTGGCCATGCTGATCGCGCCGTACCTGAGGAAATATGGGAAGTTCACCGTCCCCGAATTTATTGGTGACCGGTATTACTCTGATACTGCACGTGTCGTGGCGGTGATCTGCCTCATCATTTGCTCGGTGACTTATGTCATCGGACAGATGAAGGGTATTGGTGTGGCCTTCTCGCGCTTTCTCGAGACCGACTATGAGACTGGCTTGTTTTCGGGCATGGTCATCGTCTTCTTCTATGCCGTCTTGGGCGGTATGAAAGGCATTACCTACACCCAGATCGCCCAGTTCTGCGTGTTGATTTTTGCCTACACCGTACCTGCGATTTTTATCAGTCTGCAGCTGACCGGTCAGCCGGTGCCACAAATCGGGCTGGGTTCCACCCTTGCCGATGGCGCGTACCTGCTGGAGAAGCTCGATCGCACTCTGTTGGATCTGGGTTTTCAGGAATACACCACTTCGGTTCGCGGCAGCACCCTCAATATGGCCGCCTTCACCGCTTCTCTGATGATTGGCACCGCCGGATTGCCTCACGTCATCATTCGTTTCTTTACGGTGCCAACGGTGCGCGCCGCCCGCACCTCGGCCGGCTGGGCGTTGGTTTTCATCGCGATTCTTTACACGACGGCACCCGCGGTCGCCGCCATGGCGCGGCTCAATATTATCCAGACACTGGAGCCTCACTCCGGTCAGCCTCTCGCGGTTGAAGAGCGACCGGCATGGTTCAAAAATTGGGAGCAGACGGGTCTGCTGGGCATCGAGGATAAAAACGGCGACGGTCTAATTCAGTACTCTGCTGATCCCGATACCAATGAACTGGTCACGCTGGATAACGACATTCTGGTGCTGGCCAATCCTGAAATTGCTAATTTGCCCAATTGGGTCATCGCACTGGTCGCGGCGGGCGGTCTGGCGGCGGCGCTGTCCACCGCGGCAGGGTTGCTACTGGCGATCTCGTCGGCGATTTCCCACGACCTGCTCAAACGCACCCTGATGCCCAACATTTCCGAGCGACAGGAGCTTATGGCCTCGCGTCTGGCGATGGCCGTGGCGGTATTGGGAGCGGGGTATTTGGGGTTAAACCCGCCGGGCTTTGCAGCGGGCACCGTGGCGTTGGCCTTCGGCTTGGCGGCCGCGTCCCTGTTCCCGGCATTGTTATTGGGCATTTTCTCGAAGTGGGTGACCCGGGAGGGCGCGGTGCTGGGAATGTTGGCGGGGATCGGGGTGACGCTGGCGTATGTGTTTCAGCACAAAGGGATCATGTTCATACCGGGCACTAGTTTCCTCGGGGACCTACCGCGGAACTGGTTTCTGGGTATCGAGCCCAACGCCTTTGGTGTAGTGGGTGCCATCGTGAACTTCGGCGTCACACTGACAGTAAGTCGTCTGACCGCGCCGCCTCCAGACTCGGTACAGCAGTTGGTCGAAGATATTCGCGTGCCGGTGTCGTCGAGCTAGTTGCCCGCGGCGAATTGGATGTTATCGATCAAGCGTGTATCGCTGAGTCGTGCCGCAACGAACAGTGCGCAGTCCTGATCCACATTGTCGAGAAGCTGGAGCGTCGACAGTTCCCTGAGCTCGAGGTAATCAACTTTAAATCCGGCCTGCTCCAGCGCCACTCTGGCAGCGTCGATAATCGATGCTGGTGGTTCTCGGGGTGTTGCCGTGAGTGCTGCGCCACAGGTTTGCAAGGTCTGCCACAGCAAGGGCGCTAAGGCGCGTTCTGACGCCGACAGGTACTGGTTGCGGGAGCTCAGTGCGAGGCCATCTTCCGCACGTTGAGTGGCCCCGGACTGTATGTCGATGGGCAGGCTGAGGTCGGCGACCATCTTTTTGATGATCAGTAACTGTTGCAGATCCTTCTCGCCGAATACAGCAATGTCGGGCCCGACTAGTTGGAACAGCTTGTAGACCACGGTGCACACGCCATCGAAGTGCCCGGGTCGATCCCTGCCGCATAGCGCCTCACCTAATTCGGGCACGTGGATCGCGGTGTGTCGGGCGCTAGTGTCCGGATAGATATCATCGGCACTGGGCGTCAGGACAAGATCCACGCCGGCCTCCCGCAGGGCGCTGAGGTCGTCGTCGAGCGTCCGGGGATAGGTATCCAGATCCTCATGTGCGGCGAACTGCATGGGGTTTACGAAGATAGACACCACCACTGCATCTGCTGCCGCGCGTGCCTGATCTACCAGTGCAAGATGGCCTTCGTGCAGGTTGCCCATGGTCGGCACAAACGCGATCGTGTCAGCGCGGTCTCTGAGCGGAGTCAGGTGTTTTGTCAGGGCGGCCGTGTCTGAGACGACAATCATTGTCCGAGCCTACGAGTAGGTGTGCTCTTCCCTGGGATACTCACCCGCCTTCACCGCATCGACAAAAGCTTTGAGTGCATCCTGAATCGAGGGGGCACCCTCCATGAAGTTCTGCACAAACTTGGGTGCGGTTTCCGTCATGCCCAGCATGTCGTGAAGCACGAGCACCTGTGCATCGGTACCGCTGCCTGCGCCAATACCGATGACCGGGATATCGAGTTTCGATGAGATGTCGGCGGCGAGCTCTGCAGGAATACACTCGAGTACGAGCAGGCTGGCCCCGGCGTCCTGAATCTCTACCGCGTCGGCCAAAATGGATTTCGCTTCCTTTGGTGTTCGCCCCTGCACACGGTACCCACCAAACACGTTGACCGATTGGGGGGTCAGTCCCAGGTGGGCGCAAACCGGGACACCCCGTTCTACCAGGCGATGAATGCTGTCGCTGAGCCAGGTGCCGCCTTCCAGTTTGACCATCTGCGCCCCGGCTTGCATGAGCCGCGTGCTGGCATGCAGCGTGTCGTCCGCATTGGAAAAACTCATAAAAGGTAAGTCGGCAACGATCAAGGAATGGGGTCGTGCGCGGGCAACACACTCGGTGTGGTAAGTCATTGCGTCCAGCGAGACAGGGATCGTCGTCTCATGGCCCTGGAGCACCATACCCAATGAGTCGCCAACCAGAATGGTCTCTGCCCCGGCCTCGCTGGCNAGCCGAGCAAATGTGGCGTCGTAGGCCGTGATCATCACAAACTTGTCACCCGATGCTTTCATGGCATCCAGAGTGCTGATGGTGATGCGCTTGGTCATTCTGTCGACTCCCAAAGGCTGATTAACAGCAAGTCTTCAGCTAAAAAAAGTAGGGTTGAAGTAATGCCGACCCTTCTTGATGTTTAGCATGTAATCCACAAGCTGCTCATAGTCCCTGTCGCCCTGTGCCAAATCAATCTCNTTGGCATTGACGATCAGTAGAGGCGCGGCATCGTAGTAAAGAAAGAACTCGCTGTACACCTCGTTAAGTTGCTCCAAATACTGNCGATCGATCAGTCGCTCGGCATCAATGCCGCGGCGATCGATTCGTTCCAGAAGTCGATCTGGGCTAGCCTGAAGGTAGATCACCAGCTCGGGGACGGGCGCATCGACGCGCATCTTGCTGAACACTTTCTCGTAAAGCGCAAACTCATCGGGCTCAAGATTGACGCGAGCGAACAACGGGTCTTTTTCCAGTACGAAGTCCGCGACGCGGGCCTGATCGAACATATCTCTCTGTTTAAGCTCCGTGATTTTTTGAACGCGTTGAAACAAGAAGAACAATTGCGTGGCGAGCGCTGTTTGCTGCCGGTTTTGATAGAAACGCTCGAGAAAAGGGTTCAGTTCNGCTTCTTCAAGCAGCAGATCGTAGTCAAAGGTATCGGCGATGCGGCGGGCGAGGGNGGNTTTACCCACGCCAATAGGTCCCTCCACTGCGATGTAGCCCGGCACCGTTCGGCCGCGCAGAGAGATGCCTGAAGTCGTGCTTTGCTCGGGCAACTCAATCTCTCCTGCAGTGATCATCGCGGGAAGTCACACAATACGCGAATCGTTTGCCCCGCGCACTGCGCCTGAAGCGACTGAAGGGTGCACGTCCCGGGGAGGCAGTAGTCCTCGCCAAGCAATTCAATCAGTGGGTCCAGCACGAACCGACGCTCGTGCGCGCGAGGGTGGGGTATCACCAGATCAGGCGAGCTGATTTCAAGTCTCTCGTAAGCCAGTAAATCCAGATCGATACAGCGCTCACCCCAGTGCCGGAGCCGTTTTCTACCCATCTCGGTTTCTGTTGCCAGCAGTGTTGTCAGCAGTTTCTCTGGGGTCATCGATGTTCGCAGCGATAGCACCGCATTGTAGAAATCAGGCTGATCCTGGGGGCCGCNAGGTGCGGATAAATACACGCTGGAAGCCGCCTCGACCTGAATCTGTGGATTTGCGGCCAACCGCCGATACGCATCAGTGAGCTGTGCCAGCGGCTCCTCCAGATTAGACCCTAAACCCACCCAAGCTTGCTTCATGAATCGCGATTTCTGCGACGGCGCCGGGGGCGGCGCTCACCGCGCTCCTCCCGGCGTGCTCGCGCACTGCCCACCAGTTCCGGGTAACGTTTCTGCTGGTCTGTCCAAAATGCAGAGCACTCGTCGCCCAGCGCATCGGTTTGCTCTCTCAATAAAAGCAGATCGAATGACGCGCGGAACCAGCGATGGGCCAAGTGGTCTTTAATTTTCTTCGGCTGCATGCGCTCCANACGAGGTTGAAGATCCCAGATATCGCGCATTGCCAGTGAGAAGCGCTTGGGGATAGCGAGGTGCTGACACGCCTGCTGAACGACTTGCTGCCCCGCGCTGTGCATGGCTGGAATGGGCGACTCGCCTTTCGCCGCAAGCTGCTCCGCGAAGGCCTCCACAGCGGGCCAGTAAAGCGCAGCGAGCAGAAAAGCGGGCGTGACAGGTCGGCCATCGGCNACCCGGCGATCTGTATTGGCGAGCGCCAGTTGCTGCAAATCTAGGGTGGGTTCTCCCTCTCTCACACCGGAGACTGCTTCGCCCATTAGAGGGTCGAGCAATTGGTAATGCCGCAACAGCGNAAAGGTAGGGGCAGAGAAGCCGTTCATGAACAGCTTTAGCCACTCATCAAACAAGCGTGCGGGGGGGATGTCTCTGAGTAGCCTCCGGACCGACGCGATCGCCGACTCGGTATCAGATTCCAGATCAAACTGGAGCCGCGCGGCAAACCGCACCACGCGCAGCATGCGGACCGGGTCCTCGCGATATCGTGCCGCCGGCTCGCCAATAATGCGAATCACGCGGTCTGCGACGTCTGCTTGACCGCCGAGCTGATCGATAAACTGGTGGGAGGAAGTGTCGTAGTAGAGCGCGTTGATGGTGAGGTCACGACGTCTCGCATCTTCCTCAAGCGATCCGTAAACGTTATCTCTCAGCAGTCGACCGGATTGACTAGCACGGGCATCCTGCTCGGAGCGCTCTTCGTCATGACCNCGGCGAAAGGTGGTGACCTCGATGATTTCCCGCCCCACTCGCACATGAACGATCTGAAAGCGGCGTCCGATGATCCGGGCGTTGCGAAAGCACTGCTTGATCTGCTCAGGGGTGGCATTGGTGGCGACGTCGAAGTCCTTGGGGTGCTTGCCGATCAGTAGATCCCGCACCGCGCCCCCGACCACGTAGGCGTCGAAATTGTGCTCTTGCAGTTGCTCAACGACGAACAGTGCCCCCGGAGAAAAATCCGAGGATTCAAAAACCGGTGACTCCAGCGTTTGCGACTTCAATGAAGTGTTATCCACTTAGGGAAGGGATGTTCGAAACAATATCGCCGGGAGCCTGCCAGCGCGATAAGCGGGGAGANCTGCCGAAAATCAGAGAAAAGAGGGTGCCCAGAAAGAAACATGGGGAAGTTTCCTTCCCCACCCAGGTCCGTTATGACATCGTTTTTCTTATTGGGCCGATTATTATTATTACGGCTCTGTCNCTANTAACTGCAGACCACATGCCATATTCAAAAAAGTGTTAAAAAACATCGCGTTGTCCAGTTTTTGACCCGATATCCGGGTCGCTAGGACCGGAGAGTGTTACGTAATTGCACCGCAGTGTTACAAATTCTCACCAAAAGCGAAATACTCAGGCTGATTTTTGCTTTTGGCGTGGGATGCCAAACCGCTGTCTCCGCTCCCACAAACACTTACGGCTGATGCCGAGCTTTTGTGCCAGTTCCGTTTCATTCATTGCATCCTGATGTTGCAGCACAAATCGCTGAAAGTAGTCCTCGAGCGACAACTCGCCGCTGGCGTCCTCGATCGACATCTCGTCACCGGGCGAGTCGGTCGGATTCGGTCGGGCTGTCTGTGATGACCCGGTTGCAGACAGCGTGATGTGNAGCTCCGGGCCCNGAGACATGACCAGACCCCGCTCGATCACATTTTGTAACTCGCGCACATTTCCGGGCCAGTCATGTGCCGCCAGCGCATCGCGGCTTTGCTCTGATAGTGGTTTGGTCGGCACGCCGAGTTTGGCCGCCTGCCTTTCGATGAACCAATTTGCCATGTCGACGATGTCGTCCTCACGTTCGCGTAAGGGAGGGATATCCAGTCTCAGTACATCGATGCGATAGAAAAGGTCTTCCCGAAACTCACCCCGTGCCGCCCGCTCTGCAAGGTCGCGGTGGGTGGCGCAGATCAGACGGACGTCGACGTTTTTGCTGGTGACNGAGCCAATTCGGCGGATCTCGCCTTCTTGAATAAATCGCAACAGTCGGGCCTGAGCGGCGAGCGGCAATTCACCAATTTCATCGAGAAACAAAGTGCCGCCATCAGCGGCCTCAATCAGACCTAATCGATTGGCTGTTGCGCCGGTGAAGGCGCCTTTCTCGTAGCCAAACAATTCCGATTCAATGAGCGTTTCGGGAATGGCTGCACAGTTGACGGTCACGATCGGTTTGTCGCTCCGCATGCTGATGCGATGCACTTGCCTGGCAGCGAGCTCCTTACCGGTCCCCGTTTCCCCCACAATCAGTACGGTAGAGTCTGTTGTGGCGACACGACCAATAGTGTCCTCAAGGCCCCTCATTTTCGAGCACGCCTTGCTGTGGAAGTAGTCGTTCTGACACGCTTCCTTCAACGCTCCCAGCAATGCTGGATCTTGTTCAACTAATTGGATTCGCATGGGCTCTCGCACTGTGCTACGTCTCGCCAATGTTACCGGTGATGGCTTGGTATGCGAGTTAAAAAGTAACACATTGTCCAGAGGTGTTGATTATCTTCTCATGCACCAGTGCTCAGCCGCATGATCGAGTATCTCGGAAACACGTCGTGCGCTGCTCGGTGGAGCGGGCTGCGCCAAGTGCTGCAAGCATTGGCGAAGATTTTGCTCAGCTTGGCTATTGTCGAGGGGCGGCGCACCGGTTTGCTTGCTGAGCTTGTTTCCCGCCTGGTCAACGAGTATTGCGACATGAGCGTAGGAGGGTGGCTCCAGCCCTAACAGCTGCTGAAGCCAGCGCTGCCGATGCGTGGATTCCAGCAGATCGGCACCCCTGACCACATGAGTGAACTGAGGTTTGGCGTCATCAATGGCCGCAACCAGCTGGTAGGCATAGAGCCCATCGCGGCGCTTTACAATGAAATCTTTTAACGCAGTCTCGGTGTCCGCCGGTTGCTCACCCAGAAATCGGTCCCTAAACCCTTCTAACCTCTCGGGCGCGACTTTGACGCGGAGACTATGCGGTGTCTCAAGACCGATGTTGTGGTCCTGGCAGCGCTGCCCGCAACAGCCGTCGGCGTCGAGCGTGGCTCGGGTGCAGACACAGCGAAACAGCCATCCCCATGACTGGAGTTTGTCGAGCGCGCTGTCGTAGCGCGGCGAGGAATGCGACTGGTGAAGGATAGGGCCGTCCCATCTCAGCCCGTGAGCCAGCAGGGCATCGGTGATGGCATCAATGCTCCCAGCGACGGCCCTAGGGGGGTCGATATCATCGATGCGCAGTTGCCACTGACCGTTGTGGTGTCGCGCATCGAGGAAGCTGGCTAATGCGGCGACCAAGGAACCCGCGTGGAGCGGCCCGGTCGGGGAGGGCGCAAAGCGCCCGCTGTAGGCGTTGGAATCGGCGACTGCTGGTGAATCGTTCAACCCAGCTCCTGCCGCTCCTTGATCTCGGCTAGGGTCTTACAGTCGATGCACATGGTCGCAGTGGGCCTTGCTTCGAGCCGCTGAATACCAATCTCAATACCGCAGGCATCACAGTAGCCGTAGTCATCGTTCTGCAATCGGTCCAGCGTGGAATCGATCTTCTTGATCAGTTTTCGCTCGCGGTCTCGCGTACGTAGCTCAAGACTGAATTCCTCTTCTTGGGTGGCNCGATCGGCGGGATCAGGGAAGTTCGCGGCCTCNTCTTTCATGTGCGAGACGGTGCGGGTGACCTCATCGACCAACTCACCGCGCCAATTGAGCAGAATCCCTCGGAAGTGCTCGATCTGCTCGTCGTTCATGTAGCTCTCGCCACGGCCGGGCTTGTAGGGCTTAAAGTCGTCGAATTTCTGGAGCTCGCCTACGGCCCGCGCCAGTTTTGCCGGACTTTTCTTTTTAGCTGCTTTCTTTGCAGGCGCTTTTTTGGCGACTGCTTTNTTCTTNGCAGGCGCTTT
>FUFK010042531.1_pt1 | contig 10413 bp, 6 predicted proteins | sample 1021851 | NCBI WGS metagenome assembly FUFK01 (sample SAMEA51879418, study PRJEB19060) | metagenome
AGAACCTGATTTAACATATGCAGGTATATTGAGCGCAGACTCTACGGTAGAATCAGAAACAGGTGTAGAATTTACTTTATTAGATGATGTTAATTTTACCACATCAAGTTCATTAGATAAAATGGATGTAGAAACGATAGCACCTACATCTGGTAAAGTTCCAACATTTAGGTTGACAAAAGAAGTAATAGCAAAATCTGGAACAAGAAAACAAGAAACATTTACTTTTGGTAATGCTAAAAAGTTTGATAAAATAGTTTTATCTGAGGATGGTGTAAATAATATTATATCAGTTGTCGATAGTAACAACAACAAATATTATGAAGTTCCATTTTTGGCTCAAGACACTGTATTTGATTCAGAGGAAAACTCAACACTTAATGACCCTGAACTTTCACAATATAAAAACGATACACCTTATTTATTAAAACTTATTAAAACAGCTAGAAGATTCACCACATATGTTCGTGATGATGGAAAAATGGAATTAAAATTTGGAGCAGGTGTTAGTGATAATGCTGACGAGGAAATAATTCCAAATCCTGATAATGTAGGTTCATCATTAGGTTTTGGTGTTTCAAGATTAGACGAGTCATTTGACCCAACAAATTTTTTAAAGACAAGAACATTTGGATTAGCACCAAGTAATACAACACTTACTATAAACTATAATTATGGTGGAGCAGTAGAAGATAATGTTCGCTCTAACTCTATTAATAGATTTAAGAGAAAAACATATACAATATCTACAACAGGATTGGATGCTACTAAACAAACAACATCAGAAAATAGTTTAAGTGTAAACAATGAAGAGCCAGCATCTGGTGGAGCAGGTGAAGAACCTATTTCAGAAATCAGACAAAATGCTGCAGCTTACTTTAATGCACAAAACAGAGCGGTTACAAGAGCAGATTACATAACAAGAGTTTATTCTTTACCACAAAAGTTTGGAAACATAGCAAAAGCTTTTGTTGTTCAAGATGAACAATTAGAACAAGAAGGACAAATACAAGTTATTAATGGTGAAATAGTAAGAACAGGAAATGAAACACCTATTCCTAATCCATTGGCACTAAATATGTATTTATTAGGTTATGACAAAAACAAAAAATTAGTAGAGATTAACCAAGCAGTAAAACAAAACTTAAGAACTTATTTGTCACAATATCGTGTCTTGACAGATGGTATAAATTTAAAAGATGGATATGTAATTAACATTGGTGTTAAATTTAATATTGTGGTAAAAAGAGGATACAATAAAAATGATGTATTGTTCAAAGCAATACAAAAAGTAAAAGAGTTTTTCCAAATAGAAAAATGGCAAATCAATCAACCAATCGTGTTAAGTGATTTAGCGTATCAAATCTCATTGGTGGACGGAGTAGTTTCAGTTGTTCCACCAGAACAAAATAATCCTAACAAAGAGTTAATATTGATTGAAAATAAAGTTAGAACTGCAGATGGATATAGTGGTAATGTATATGATATAACATCAGCTACAAAAGATGGAATCATATATCCATCATTAGACCCAAGTATATTTGAACTTAAATTCCCTAATACAGATATTGAGGGTAAAGTAGTAGGAGATAGATAATGCATTATTTTGAATTTGGTAAAAGAGATACAACACTTTATTCAGGTGGAACAACAGCATCAAGAAATACAGGTATTGATGAAATATTAGAAGTTAATAAAGTTGTAAACAATAACGGTACGGTAGGAAATGTATCAAGAATATTGATTGACTTTGACTTAACTTATATTTCACAATCAGTTGTTGACGGAAAAATACCTTCTACTGCAAAGTATTATTTAAATTTATTTGACGCAACTTCTGAAGAAGTTGAAGTAGAACAACCATTACACATTTATATGGTTAGTGGTAGTTGGAAACAAGGAACAGGAAAACTTGACCACGACCCCGTAACAGATGACGGAGCAACTTATCAATATAGAGACCACGAGGCAAAAACGCCTTGGGTAACAGGTTCAGTATTGACTGATGGTGGTGCTTGGTTCACAGCAAGCACAGGACAATATGAAGTTTCTACATCATACGATTTAACATTTGATAAAAAAGATGTTAGAGCAAATGTAACTGATTTAGTAAATAACTTTATATACTCATCATCAGATTACCCGAATAACGGTTTTATAGTTAAGAGAGAAGATAGTGGTTCTCACGGAGACCACCCGAGTTCATCTATGTTTGACTTTGACGCTGGTCAAGAGGGAGATAGTAGTCGTTTAGGAAATCTAAAATATTTTTCAAGAGAAACACACACAATCTATCCACCTAAATTAGAGGCAGTTTGGGACGATAGTTCTTGGTCAACAGGAAGTTTATCACCATTAAGTTCAGCAGATTTAGAAAACTTAAAAGTATATTTTAAAAATCTCAGACCAGAGTATCAAGAAAAATCAATAGTTAAATTTAGACTTGTCGGTAGAGAACTTTATCCTTCATCAAGTTTTAGTGCTACACCAAGTGAACTTACAATAAAATACTTACCAAGCGCATCAGTTTTTTATCAAGTAAAAGACGCAGATACAGAAGAAGTAATAGTTCCATTTGGAACAGGTTCTGCAATAAGTTGTGATAGCACTGGTAATTTCTTCCGAGTTCAAATGGACGGATTTCAAGCAGAAAGAAATTATAGGTTTAGTGTTAAAGTTATAAGTGGTAGTGGAACTACCGAAGAAACAATAAATTACTATGATGACAATTATGAATTTAGAGTAGTGAGGTAAAACAATGCCATACTTACCAAGTGACGCAGCAAAAAAATCTGAACTATATAGTAACATATTAAATGGTGCTGAAATAGAATATCAAAACGAAATAGAATTTTTAAAACAACAACAACTAATTTCAGGTTCAGTTGATGCTAATACACCATTAAGAGATGATGATGGATTTTTAGTATCGTTTGAATCTGAGGAAGCAGGTGTAGCGTTAGAAGAATCTTTTGAAGAAGTTCGTTTAGAAAATGCTCAATATTTTTTTGAGGGTGAAATTGATAATGAGTTTACATACTATTTTCAACCTGAAGAAGATGTTGATGAAGAAGAAGAAGATGATGATAGCGAAGAAGCAACAGATGAAGAAGTTCAATTTCAATTAACAAAAAGAGATAATTTAATTCAAGTTATGAATGTTTATTTTAGTGATACTTATACGCCTGCTATATCAACCGAAAAACTACACTTTTTATTAAATGAATTTTTCAAAATAGAAGGGCCAAAAGGAGGCGATAACGCTGAGGGTTGGAAAGAATTTAGACAAGATAAAATCAAAGTAGAAAAATTCAGAAAGAAAGGTAAAAAGAAAAAACCAGGTGGAAGTGGTAGACCAAGAGCTAATTATCGAGATTTAAAAAGAGACTTAAAAGGATTTTACTATGATGATGTAATTAACAAACAATTATATCACACAAGACGAGGACAAGAAATTTGGTTAGAATTAGGGTTTCCATATCAGAAAGATGAAAAATAATGGCTATTGAATACGGATTTACACAACAAGAAAGAAACCAATACTTTAATCCTGAAAAGGTTTATAGTAGTTGGGGTAGAGATTTTTTAAATGACTTTATGGTCTTGTATGTTTATGACTTAGAAGGTAATTTCCTTATTAGTAAAATTATGGGATTAGATGAAGTCAACTTAGAAAACGATGGAGATTTTATTGATTTAAATGTTGGTCAACACATGCGAGATTTGGGTTTTAGTGAAGGCGAATATTCCATTACATACAAATTTCTTAGAAGATTAGCAGGTAGAGAGTCAACACAATTCGTAGATTCAAGAGGATTAATTTATGACCAAGAAGTTGAAAGAGATGTTGTTGANGGAGAAGTAAAATTCTTCAAAGCAAAAGGAGATGAATCAGATAAGTCAGAAAGAGAAGAAGTATTTATCAAAGAAATGAAATATCAACTTGTAGAAACATCACCAGATAGAACAGAATTTATTTTACAAGTTGATGATAAAATAAAAAACGCAGAATATAGATATGACTTTATTGAAATGGGTGAAATGATACAATATAATCCAATAAGAAAAAGTAATCGTGGTTTAATTAAATTCGATACAAAAGACCCGCATGTATTAGAGTTTGATATTGACCCACAAGATAGAGGGTTTACACAAAATATGGTAGGTGGACAAATCGTGATACCGAACTTATATAAGGTTGACGGAGATGAAGATACAGACAATGATGATGTCGTAGATGATGACGATGACGATACACCATATCTACAAGGACTTCTTGATGACGGAGCAGCATCAGATTTTCTTACAGACGGAATATCAAACAAAGAATTAATCGATATATTATTAAATGACCCTGACCCTAATGAAAGAGAAATAGCAGATGGCGCTCTTCAAGAGAGAGGTCGTGGAAGAGGTGAGTTCTAATGGCAAGAAGAGCATTCATAGGAATAAATAGAAGAGTTGATAGTATTCGTAGAAAATCAGGTAGAGCAGAAATATCGCCTGGTGGTCGTGGGTCATCAACAATAGAATCAAGACCAACAAGACCAAGAGGAGATGTTCGTGAGGATAGAATAGAACCAATCAGATTAGATGTAAGACCAATAGATTTAAGAAGAGATACATCAGCTGATGACATTGTTCTTCGTCCAATAGAATTAGATAGAGAAGATAGTGGTGATAACTTTAGTGACCCAAGAGACCCTGGATTACCAATCAGAACACCAAGACCACAAAATGTAGATGGATTTCCAGTTGATATTATTGGTCAATCACCTATTGATAATGATGAAGATGAAATCGAAAGAGAAAGAATTAAACGAAAAGATATTATTCTTCCACCACCACCACCGCCACCAAATGGCCCGAAAATTGAAGATTTACCTGACTTCAAACCCGTAAAAACAGGTCTTGGAGTTTTAGGGGGCGGAGGAGTAAAAACACAAGAAATTTTAGGTAGTCCGGTAAAAATTAAAAAGAAAAAGAAAAAAGTTAGAATTGAAAGAAAACCAATTCGTGTAGATGTTAGAAAAAATAAATCCGTTAGGGGAAATGCAAGAAACAATATTAAAAGTGGTTTAAGAAAAAATCGTGTTCCTAATGGAGAAAATATAATTCAAGTTATTAATGAACAAATAGAAGAAACAAGAAAAACTAAAAAAAGATTTACACCAAGGCCAGTTCGTTCAGTTATTCAAATGGTTCGTCCAAGACCAAGTGTGCCAGTAGTGGAAGTAAGACCAACAAGAACAATTGCAGGTCAACCAATTAGAAGACCAGCACCACCACTACCAGATGTTCCACCACCACCGCCACCAAGACCAACACCAAGGCCAATTGAACCGGCGCCAATAAGAACAGCTAGTCCTTCAAGACCAACATCTGCGCCAATAAGAACAGCAAGACCTACAAGAAGTCCAAGAGCAAGACGACAAAGAGGAGGTAGATACTAATGGCAAGACCAACAACAAAAGCTAGATTAGCAGGAGCAGGTGGTCGTTCAAATAGAAGAAGACCAGCGCCAAGAGTTATACCACCAAGGGCAGCAGTATCAAAACCAAAAGTAGTTGCACCACAACCAAAACCTAATAATGTAGTATCTGGTCCAACTTTCAAAGGTTCACCTACAATCGTAAGACCAGACGGAGTAACAGAAGTTCTCGGACCAGGTGGAGTAGTATTAGAAGAAATAGGTGTTGATGGAAAATTAATTAATGACCCAATCAAAGACTCTGGAATTGACCCTAAGAATCCACCAGCAAGTATTCAAGCATTACGAGATGAATTTAGAGAACACGTTGAAAGTGGTAGAGACCAATCTGGTGAACCATTTTTTGTATCCAATGAAACAAAAGCAGCGTTAGAAGCAGATGGTTTAGGAGATAAAGGTGGAGCGTTTACAAAAGATGAATTAATTAAAAGAAAAGTTATCAAACCAAATGGTGAGTTATCAGACAAATACGGTCAAACAGCAAACGAAAAAGTTGTTAATCCAAATGAAGAACAAGCAAATTTATCACCAAGAGATTATGTAGCAACGATTGAAGAAGTGATTGATAGTAATCGTGTTCGTGTTTCTTTGTCTTACAATGACGGAGTAAATCTATATGGACATAAAGGAGAAGACCAAGTATCAAAAAGATTTAAAGGATTTAGAGTAAATTATGTTAAAAATAATATTGAACGATACAAAACCTATGCTAAGGTTGATTCACAATATTATCTTGTTACGAATAGTGTTTTAGGTGTTGACGGAGAACAAAGAATTTTAAAAACAAAATTACCATTGTCAGAAGATATTGAGTTTGGTGAAGGATTTACATTTGTAGAAAAAAGATTACCTGACTATGTTGATAATGTAAGATTAATTCCATTTGAAGATGATATTGATGACGGAATATTCTTACGATTACCAAATTTTAATTCCGCTGATAATCCGATTAATTTTCAAGGGACACAATATCAAACACACACAGATTTATTAAGTGATAATACTGAGGATTCTCGAGACATTGAAAGACTATTAGTTTCAGGTAGTTTATTAGATGTTCAACCAAATATTGATTATCAAAAAACAACAACAGATTTAAATTTAGAAGCAGATGATACTGGCTTTGGAAACTTTATTCACTTTTCAAATGCAGAATCAAGACTTCGTAATTTTAGAGATAAGTTGGAACTGATTGAAGGTTATAATGATGAGAGTTCATCATTAGTTAGTATATCAAGTTCATTAGAAACAATCCAAGAGATAGAAGCAAAAAGACAAAGAGTAAAAAATTCTTTTGACCCGTTTGAACATTATATGTATTTTGAAAGTTCATCTTATGTAAGTTCATCAGACGGACAATTTCACGATACAAGTTGGCCAAAATCTAACTCATCGAAACCATATACATTAGAAGCGGTTGGTAGTACAAACGCTAACACTTGGTTCAACAATATGATTGCAAGTGCTTCTGATTATGACCAAAGAAATATGAACTCACTAAGAAACTCTTTACCAGAACATATTTACGCTGATACATCTAATAATGTATTCTTAGAATTTATGGATATGGTTGGACAATACTTCGATGAAGTGTGGACATACACTAAATCTATTACAGATTTAAATGTTAGAGTTAACAAAATATCTGAAGGTATATCAAAAGATGTAGCGATACACTACGCTAAAGCTCTTGGTTTAGAATTATATAGTGGAAATGATTTATTAACTCTACCAAATTACTTATTGGGTAAAAATGCAGACGGAACCGATTTATATGAATCACCACAAGAAGAAGTAACAGAAAAGATTTGGAAACGAATATTAGCAAACTTACCTTTCTTTATCAAGACAAAAGGAACAGAAAGAGCATTAAAAGGATTATTAAATTGTTATGGTATTCCAAGTACAATGTTAAGAGTTCGTGAGTATGGTGGGCCAGATAAAGGAACAAGAGTAAGTTATGAAATTAAAAGAAAATTTACAAGAGCAACAGATTTTAAAGCGGCTCAATATATTCAATCAAATTGGAAAACGGCATCAGACGGACTGATACCTGATACCGTTGAGTTTAGATTCAGAACACCACATAGTGTTGGAACTTCTGGCTCAATGGTGTTATTACAAAAAGATGATGATTGGGCTATTCATCTACAAGACAATGGAACAACAGACAATTATGGTCATCTAAGATTTACCATTAGTGGTTCAGACGGAAGTGTAAACTTTATTACATCATCACTACAACCATTTTACAATGACGAAATGTGGTCAGTTATGTTGACAAGAAAATCAGCAAGTAATGGTTTAGAATTTGATGATGATAGTATTTATGCAAGTTCATCATTTGAATTAACTACAAAATACTATGAGTCAACAAGACAAAAGATTTTATATCAAGATAGTCAAAGTATGGAAGTAACAGCTTCAGTTGTAAATGCTGCTTTTACTTCAAGTGGACACGTTTATCTTGGTGGTAGTGGTAGTTCTTTTGGAAATCAATTAAGTGGTTCATTAATGGAATATCGTTTATGGTCAGAACCATTAAGTCAAAGTATATTTGACAATCACGTTAGAACACCAAAGGCATATAATGGAAATCATTATTCATCTTCATTTGATGAACTATTGGTTCGTTATCAATTAGATGAAAATAAAAACTTATCATCATCAGCTACAGCGTCAAATACGGCACACGATACTTCATTGTATTCAGAAGTTCACTCGGTTGATGTTGATGGATTTACAGGAAACTTTTCACGAACATTAGTAGACCAAGAAAAAGTTAGAGTACCAAGCTTGGGCCCAACTCGTAGAAATGCAACCAAGATTAGAATTGAAGATACATTTTTACCACCAGACAAAAATGGTAGTGGTTCATTGTTAGTTGATAAAAGAAGAGAAAAATCTAATGATGATTTCGCACCACTTGACGACCACTCATTAGGTGTTTATTTCTCACCGGTTGATGTTGTCAACGAAGACATAATGTATAGTATTGCAGATTTTAACTTTGATGATTTTATTGGAGACCCAAGAGATGAATCAAAACCAATCTATAAAGATTTAAAACATTTGAGAAGAGAATATTTTAAACGATATGATATGACGAATAACTTCTTTGATTACTTAAGAATACTACAATTTTATGATTCAAGTCTTTATGATACATTATATCAATTAGTTCCAGCGAGAGCTAAAACAAGTGTTGGTGTATTGATTGAACCTAATATATTGGAAAGAAGTAAACAAACTATTGGTAGAGAAACTGAGTTTGATAATCAATATTATGAAAACGCTGGGGAGTATGATGATGGTGTTTTAGTAACAAGATATATTACAGGTTCTAATGACAATTACTTTGAAACAAGTGGTGAATACACAACTTACAATGGAGAAATAAATGCAGCATTTTTCGATACAGGTTCATCATTAGGATTTTTAAACAATCGTTCAAGAATGATATTAAACGATATTGACAAACGAGGTGAATACGGAACAACATACGCTACAGCAAGTATTACATCAGGTTCACATAATAATATATTTACCGAAGTATTACAACCAAATNTAAGTGGTTCAAGACTATCAGAAAAATCTCAAGTTAGAGAGTATTTCTATTCAAGTTCACTAAGTGCTTCAATAGGGCCGAGTGTAGCATATAGTTCTTCATTCAAAGCATCAGAATTTGAAAGTATGGCAGTATCAACAAATTTATTTAGAGCATTTTATAAAGGTATAATATTAACAAGAGATAATTCAATTGACGGAGAAGAACCTATTATCGTAAATGAAGTAGCACCTACCGTATTGAAAACACAAGACTCAGATACAAGTAAGTTGAGAACAGAATAAACTAATGGAAAATTTAACTTTCTTATATTTATTAATGAAAAAGAATAGTTATATCACTTCCACAGGAGCAAAATAAAATGGGATTTTTAGACAATACAAGTATAACAGTAGACGCTATCTTGACAAAAAAAGGTCGTGAACTTTTGGCAAGAGGGCAGAACGAATTCAGAATTACAAAATTTGCATTAGCAGATGACGAGGTTGATTACAATCTTTACGATACATCACACCCAAATGGGTCAAATTTCTATGCGGCAGTAATTGAAAATATGCCACTATTAGAAGCGTTCGTAGATGAAAATCAATTAATGAGATATAAATTAACAACACTTCCAAAGGAAACAAACAAACTTCCTATATTGGAATTACCAAGTCCATCATTAACTTTCAATGGAGCAGGTATCACACAAACTGTAACACCTAATACAAGAAATGGAGTAGATAACTCATATACATTTACCTTGTTTAACGCAGATGTTGCTAATCTAACTTTATCAAGTAGAGGTAGTAGCACAAGAAGATTACCAAATGGTAGACTTGAAGCAGACTTTATTAATGGTGGAGCGACAACTCCAGTATTCTTAAATGAAGCTGAAAGAAAACGCTCAGTTACAGTAGTTGGTAAAAGTGTAAGAGTAATNTCAAGGTCNTTAACAACATTAACNAACACNAANTTNTCAGTAACNGGNAATCANACAGGTGCACAATTCACNATACCGATTACNGTAAAAGCNGACCCAAGTAAAGTATAAGGAGTAAGTAATGTCATTTAAAAGATTTAATCCAGCAGACGACATAGTTGAAAATCAAAGAACAACTATATCAAGTGGGTTGTGGACAGGTGGAAGTTCCACACTTACTTCATTTTTTACNCAATCAAATAACGGAAACATCACAGGTTCTTTTTTAGAACTATACAATGTAGACCCAAATTCAGATACTTCTGCGGAGGTACAATTCGCAGTAGGATATGCAAATATTCACGGAAGTGGTTCAACAGGTAATACTACTAAGTTAACCATAGGTGGTAGACAAACAGCAGCTCCATATAGACAATTTAGAAATCTATT
>FUFK010749442.1_pt1 | contig 10412 bp, 25 predicted proteins | sample 1021851 | NCBI WGS metagenome assembly FUFK01 (sample SAMEA51879418, study PRJEB19060) | metagenome
CTGCACTTTCAACTCCATCTTTCAATGGGAAAGTAACTTGCTCATCAGTATTGTTATCNAAATAGTAAAAAGCATCTTGNTCTTCACTATATCCAACAACTTCCATTTTTTCGTTATATTTATACATATTGTTTCCTTTCTATATATGTTTTTAATATAGGTATATTATAGAAATAGTCAATAATAATTTTTAATATTTTTTATTTTTTTTTATTGACACTATTTACAGAATAATATACATATAAAGATATAAACAAAAAAAAATGGAGGACAAAATGAGTATAGTAACATTAAGTAAGAAACAAACTTATGGAAACCTTTTGAATAGGGTAGCAGAATTACATAATGCTTTCCCTGTTGATCATGTTGTAAAAGTTGGTGATGGAGGAACAGAGTATATGTGGTCTGATAGAGAACCATATTCTGTTTGTTCAGTTGATCTTAACTGGAACAATAAAGGTTTTGAAATAATTGGTGTACAAAGAGATCATGCAAAAAGAACAGACAATAATGGAATGAGTGAATCTCAAAGTTATGAGTTTACACCAAATAAAGAAGCAAGTATCCATTACTTAAGATCAATGATTGTTGAAACTGGACAAGGATATAGAAAGATTTATGAGCCAGTAAGATACAATGAGAAAACAAAAAGATGGAACAAAGGTGGTAGAGCAGTTACTCTTGGAAGACGAGAGAAATACTGGGATCCATCATTTTAGGAGGTACTATGACAAAATCAAGCGACTTTATGTTAGACAAAGAACATGTAGGACAAAAAGTTTTTGAGATAGTAGAAAAAAGAGAAGTAATAATCAAGACACATGTTGTTGCAGAAGATAGAGATAAAGCATTTGACAAGTGGTTAGAATGTCGTGACACTACAGAATGTGAGAATATACAATGCAAAGACAATGGTTCTGATATTATAAATCATTGGGCAAAAGACTATGGTGGCTATGATGGTATAGAGGAAGTTGGTCAAGTTATTGAGGAAAGAGCATTTCCAAATGATGATGAAGATGACACTATGGATATCAAAATAGATTACAACTATGTTGATTCTTCTGTTTAAAAACTTCTTGACAATTTACTTCTTTTAATTGTATTTTAAGTCATTGGGTGAACAGTCCCCAATACTAATTTCAATAATGTGTAGGTGTGAGGTATCTGTAAAGACCTCAAAAGGTTATCGTATGGACGTTCCAGTCCTTGCTCCATTACCTTTGTTAGCACCTACACATTTCTGATTATGACAGCTGAATATGGTATATTGATGTTTGTTTTAAGTATGCTTGTAATTTTTGTTGCAAGTATAATTATCTACTTTGTGATAAATANGATTGAAAAAAAACGCACAGAGGTGGACACACATAANCATCTTGATAAGTTTTGATACCTACATACCCACNAAAATAAAAANTATTTTTTTTTATTGACGGTCATTGAAATATTCGTAAAGGTAAAAAGATAACAAAAGGAGTAAACATGAATATATTTCATTTAGATACAGACCCAAAAACATGTGCAGAATATCATTGTGATAAACATGTTGTAAAGATGATAGTAGAAACAACTCAAATGTTATGTACTGCTTATCAAAGATACAATGGTCGTGATGAACGTCTTTACAAAATGGGTTTCAAGAACCATCCAATGACACTTTGGGTTGGTAATAGTTGGAAACATTATGAGTGGACAATACAATTATTATATTTTTTATTGTGTCAATATTCCATAAGATATAAAAAAGTACACAAAGCAACAGAAATGTTTGAAAGACTTACAAGTGTTGAGTATTTTCCAAAGATGAGTTGTCTTATGCCCTGCACTTATCAGATACCACCTCTTTGTATGCCTGATAAATACAAAAACAATCATGACTTTATAAAAGCATATCGTGATTATTATATCGGTGATAAAAGTTATTTTGCAAAATGGAACTTTACTGGTACACCATACTGGTATGCAAGAGGCTTAAGACATGCAGGGTGAGTTTGACTTTGATAGGTATCCACACAAAGCAGGACATAGAGGTGTAAGAACATCAAAAAAATCTGCTGATGGTATAAATAAAAAACTTTTAAGAATACAAAAGGTAGTTTTACTAGAACTAGAAAAAGTATTTCCTGATGGTCTTACTGGTTCAGAATTAGCAAAAAGAACAGACAGAAATCTTTTGACAATAAGACCTAGAACAACAGAACTTAAATTACTTGGTTTAATTACTGATACTGAGACAACAAGAAAAAACGATGGTGGTAAGCCTGAAATAGTATATAAATTACGAGCAAAAGATATTGTAAAATATGTAGAATACTATGGCTTACAAAAGTATCAAAAGTAGAAAACATCTTATATTTGTATCAGAAAAACCATGTGTTATCTGTTCAAGAACTGATGTACAATCTGCACACATAAGATTTGCAGGTGCAGGTATTGGTATGAAACCATCTGATTGTCTTGTAGTCCCTTTATGTATTGATCACCATAGAGAACAACATTCAATGAATGAAAGAATGTTTTGGCATCTATATAAAATAAATCCAATTGCTAGAGCATTATATTATTGCGCAGAATCTCCTGACACAAAAATAAGAAAAGGTATATATGAAAATTTTAAAAAACATTTTGACTGGTAAGGTTTATTTCTTTTCTATTGTTTTCTTTTTTGGTTTAGGAACATTTTATCCAAACTTTATGGCAGTAAAAAATATTGTTCATAAAATAGAAAGTAAATACATAAAAGAAGCAGAAAACATTGGTCTTTATGAGCCTGAGTTTGTTTATAATTCTAACAAAGAGTTTATGGAAAAATTAGAAACTTGTATAAATTATCTTAATTTTAAACTTCATGAATATGAAAGAATACCAAAGGAACTTATTATTGCTCAAGCAGTTTTAGAATCTAATTATGGAAAATCAAGATTTGCAATACAGGGTAACAATCTTTTTGGTATTCGTACTTGGGATTTGGATAGTCCACATATCAAGCCATTTGATACAAAAGATCAAACATTTGGTATAAAAGTTTTTAAAACTAAATGTTCATGTGTGAGTTATTATATTCATATTTTAAACAATAACTCTGCGTTTTCTGATTTTAGAATACAACGTAAGAAAATGTTAGATAACAATAAAATGAACGTATTGCATCTTGTAGACTATATTTCTAAATTTGCTACTGATACAGAGTATGTTTCAAAAGTAAAAAGAACAATACTAGAACTTCGTAAACTGTGATAAATATATCACACATAATAAAAAAAAATATTTTTTATTTTTTTCTATTGACATTTATTGTGATAAAGTATATTTATATAGATAAGATGCTTAAATATAAAAATAACATTAACATAAAAATAGGAGTAAAATATGAGCATAATAAGTAAGTTACCGAAAAAGGTAAATGAGTGGTTAATACAAGGTCAAAGACTTGGGTTATTAACTGACAAACAAAAGAATGACTTTATTGCAAAGTACATTTCTTTAAGACAAGCTGGTCGTCCTGAAGTAAAATTTAGGAAGCCTAGAACAATCGTGGAAGATGGTCTTGATAAAGCTATAGATAGTTTTATTGAAAGTAACCCATCTTTTGAGTGTGATGATAATACTGTCAAGACTATTTTGAATATGACTGGTAGTATTCATATTACACAATCTATGCTTTACCACAGACTACAAAAAAGAGTAGATACTGGTAAGCTAACAAAGATTGGTGTTGAGGGTTCCAAAAAGGTTCTTTATGGAAAAACCAACATACCGATAAATAAATCATAGTTTACTATTAAAAAAAAATAGTATACATTATGTTTCAATAAACGAAAGGAGTAGTCTATGGACAAAGAAACATTGAAAAAAAAAGCAAAGACAAAAGTTTTGCAAATACCTTTATCTGATGAAGATTATAATAAGATACAAAAGGATGCAAAAAACAATGGCAGAACAGTTCCCAAACAAGTTTGGTTGGGTTGTCTGCAAAAGTATATAGAAAGAATACAATAGTATGGAAATATTTTTTCTTGTATTACTTGCCCTAGTGGTTTTCTTTTGGATGTTAAAAAAAGAAAGCCAAAAGGTAGAACAAAAAAATCTAGAGCATATTCGTTTCCTGTATGAAAAAACAAATCAAATAGGTACATTTTTTCAAACACAAGCACAGATAAACGAGTTTTACAAAACTGCAAATGATGAGTTAAAGAATGTGCAACAAGAAATAAAAGGTTTGCAAAATCTTCATAAACTTTTATCAGATGAGTTAGGTAGACTAAAGGATATGTTTGATGTTATTCCAATGCCTGATGGTAAACCTCATGAACCTAATAGGTTTGTGTGGACTTGGGATAAGTTCTTAAATGAACAAACACCAAAAAAAACAAAAGATCATTTAAAAGTGGTCAAATTAAAAAATAAGAAAGGGAAAAAAAATGATGGAAATAATAACAAAAACAATCATTGAGGTAAATAAAGAGGTAAGTCCACAAAAGATTTTTAATATTAATTTAGGAATCTTTTTAAGAAAGCAACGTCTTGATTGTAGAAAAACACAAACTTGGGTTGCTAATAACATAAACGTGACTTTCCAACAAATTCAAAAGTATGAGAAAGGTGTAAACTCAATAAGTGTTTATAATCTTTTAAGACTTTGGAGTGTGTTGAGAATAGATCAACCTTTGGGTGATGTGTTATCTGCTTGTCAAAAAAATATTTATTTAAGACAAATATTTATGACAAGGACAGATGAAGAACAATTAGCTGATTTAAAAAGACAAGTTATAAATCACCAAGTTGATTACAAAAAATTTGATGCTTTTATTGACATCAAATAATTGGTAATATAAATTACTGATAACAAAAAAAAATGGAGTGTATATGAAAAAAATATTAGCAATAATAACTTTGGTATTTTTGACTAATTGTTCATACAAACCACTTATAAATCCTGAAACAAGTAGAGATAAGTGGACAGGTGAAAGCATAGCAGGTGATTACTATAAAGACTTACAAGCATGTAATTACATTTGGGAAAGGGAGACAAAGTATAAGTTACCTTTTGAAAAAGCTGATGTGAGATTCATCACAAAATGTATGAATGATTATGGTTATTCTATTTTGAGGTGAAAAAGCCATTATCATATTGGCTATTTAAACTCAGACTAGAATTTCATCACATTGATACCTTTGGTAAAGATGATAAGATTAGAAAGGAGTATGACAAATATATAAAGGAGTTCTATGAACAAAAAAATGGACAGACTACAAGAGATGAAAGAAATGACACTTGATATAAATAAAAGAATATATGGTGATGATTATTTTATCGGTTTTAGATCACAATTACAAAAATCTATACATTTGATAAAAAATGAACACACAGATATTGCAAGTGATGATTTTGAAACTTTAAAAAAAAACTATGATGCTTTGATAAAAAAATTAGTTTCCTGTCATGAAGATTTGTTAGCTTATGCAAGTCTTTTAAGTAATCTACAGATAAAATATGATGATGACTTTGATTCACCTATATCAAGAAGAAATATAAAAAATATTAATAATGCTATAAATAAATTTGATATAAATCCTTTATTAAGGTATAAAGTCAAAGACAAAAAAATGGAGTAATATGGATTTAGAAAGATACACACATAGTTATTCATCAGCTAATAGTTTTATGGATAACAAGTCTGCATGGATATTAAGATATATTCTAAAACACTCATCACCTACTTATCCTGCATTTGGTCGTGGTTTAAGTGCAGAGTTTGGTGCTTATGCAACACTAAAAAGAATGAGTCAATTCAAAGATACAAAAAGCATAGATAAATTAATCAAATGGTATTTTGGTAAAAGAGTTACTTTACCAAAGACAGATAAATACTATGAAGAAGTAGATAATGCTATCGCTATTGCAAAACAATTTGTTACTGCTTTACAAGAAAAACAATTGACTAGAATAAAACACTATCAAAGAAAGCTAGTAGTAGAGGGTAAAAAATATGGTCTTAAGTATGATATAATCATGTACACAGATTTTGGGTTTGACAATGTAATTATTGATACAAAAGCTAAAACAAAACTTATGCCTTGCAGTAAAGGTGAAATAAGACAACAGGCTTTATATTCTAAATTAAGTGGTGAAAAATGTGTCATACTTACTGCTACACCAAAAAAATTTAGATTTGATGAGGTTCTTCCAAATGATGTTGAACAAGGTTTTGAGGAGTGTCTATCCTTGTTTAAGACAATAGAAAACTTTTTGGATGTATGCAAAGACAAACACGATGCAATAAAGATTACTCCACTTAACACAGATGGTTGGATGTTTGACGACTATACAAGAAAAAAAGCAAAAGAAATATGGAGCAACAATGAAACTAAAACAAACGAGTGATTTACTTTTTGAGTTAGCTAAACCATTTAAAACAGATGAAATAGAATGGAGGGCTCAAAGAGTAGCAAAAGACAAAATGGGTAATGATGTTGCTATGATGTTAGCTTATGTAACTGTCAATACAGTCAGAGATAGACTAGATTCAGTTATGGGTGCTAACTGGCAATGTAAACATGAAGTCTTTGGAAGTAAAACTATTTGTCATCTAGGACTAAAACTAGATGGTGAGTGGGTATGGCGATCTGATGGAGCAGGTGATACTGCTTATGAAGCTGATAAAGGTGCAATATCAGATAGCTTAAAAAGAGCAGGTGTATCATGGGGTATTGGAAGACATTTGTACAATATCAAATCTGCTAATTCTAGTGGTCAAATTTGGGTTAAGTGTGAAGTAACTCCAAATGGTAAATTTAAAAAACCATTAGAAGATCCATGGTCAAAAGTAAGGAGTGATTTTTCATGATAAAAAAAGCTATAGTAAAGCTATCAGAAATATCCTCTGACCCAACAATGAGATTAGATGCTCGTTATTGGATTCAACAAAAACTACTAAAAGAAAGGAGAAAAAATGGCTCTAGAAAAACCAGTATGGATAGGTCTACTAAAGTTCAAAAGCAAAAGTGGACAACCAAATCCTAAAGCACCAATATACACTAGCAGTAAGTTCAAGCTAATGCAGGACTTACCAAAAGGTGAATATGATGTTGCTTTTTTTGATTGGGGTGAAACTACTCAAAATGGAACACCAAAGGTTGTCATAAAAATAGATAACCCATATCAAAAGAAAACTGACCCAAGAAAAGACTTGGGAAATGATATAGATGATGATATGCCTTTCTAATAGAGGGTATTTTCATATTTTGATAGGTAATATCCTTTATTTAATATTATTAAATATTGTGAAAAATTACTTGATAAAAATATGGATTAGTGGTACATCTGACTTTGTTGGACAGATAAACTGGACAACAGATAAAAAAGCTGAAGATTTCTGCAATGAAATAACAGAAAGTTTGCCTTATAAAAATTTAAGGGCAACCATAGAGGAGAAAGATGGACGAGAACATGAGACAACTCGTTGATGCTTTGGATAAAACCCACAAGCAATATGTACAGACAGTACATAATCATGGTGGAGTAAATCTTGAAGCTAGTAAGTTGGGTAGAGAGTACAAAGATATTCAACGAGATATAATTGTGGCTGATATAGAAAATAAAAAAAAAGATTAGTCATAATTAAAAAAAAAGGAAGTTTATTAGATACTATTAATTAGTTGATTAGGCTTCTTGTACCTTAACAAAAAGAAATGGAGTATAAATGGATAAATACATAGATAAATTTTTAGTTTGGCAACTACACAATAGGAGAGAAATTGTTTTCTTTATTTGTGGTTTTATAATAGGAGCAGTAATCCTATGAGTGATATAGAACATACAACATACATATTAGACCCTGATAAAACATTTCAAGAACTAGAAACAGCATCAGAACAAAAAGCAGAAGCATTAAGAGATTATAGAAGATTAGAATATCATCTACCAATTCTTAAAGCTAAACTAAAACAAAGTTTTATTCGTAGTGGTGATAAATCTACAGATGCTACTGATAAAGCTATGATGAGTAATGAATATAAAACTCATGTTGATGCTTTGGTACTTGCTGAAAGTTTATATGCTCGTAAAAAAGATTCTTATGATAATAAAAGAGCATTAAAAGATATGCGTATCACTCAAGAATCTAGTGCTAGACAAATGATCAAAGGTGCATGAGATATAATTATGTAGTTACTCCTGAAAAAGGTGAAACAGAAAACATACAAGCTATGTCATTTAAAAAAATGTTAAAGAGCATAGTGAGTAAGTTTCCAAAACAGAATGTCTTTGTTTCTTACAAAAATAAGAAAAACAATTTTATTGAGAAAAACATAGATACAAGCAAAATTAGGCAAAAAGACTAAATTTAAAAGCCCTCAGGTGAACGTATATTAACATCTTAGATGTTTTAGGTACTTGGGTATCCCCCTTTTTTTTGGTATATTGATTTGTCTTTATAGACAAACCTTCCCTTAGGTTGTGGGTGTGAAAGCGAGAGTGGAAGCACCCACTTTCTAATTATGGCTAATAATAATTATTTTTTTCTATTGACAATCATTTTTATTTGTGTTACTCTTAGATATAACAAAAACAGATGGAGGCACAATGACAATGTTTAAAATAGAGTACAACAAAGACACAAAGCACTTTACAAAAAAAGTAAAGGATAATGTAAAAAAAGATTGTCCAATACTTTCTAAATTTGTAATGCAATATTGGGATTGGGATATTGACCACCTTAAAATTACAAACTTAGATACAGGTCAAGTTATGGACTATGACAAAGATACTAGTCTAAGGGGGGATAATGAGAAGTAAGGACAGACAAAGAAGCAAACTTTATAGAGTTGAAAGAATATGGGAAAAACAATTTCCTACAAAAAATATTTCTTTCAAAGATTGTAGAGAAGCTTCTAATTATGCCACAATGATATGGATAGAATTTAAAAATAAAATCTATCCTGAAAACATAAGACAAAGAGTATCAAGAGTAAAGTGTACTCCCAAAAGAGGTAATAAGTCAGCTTGTTATCGTGGTTATTACTACAACAAAAATAATAAGCTATATAAAAAGATTACTTTATCACGTGCTTGGGGTCATGATGCTTTTACTGTGATACATGAAATGTGTCATGCAATAGCTTGTCTAAATGATTGGAATGGCATCAAAGAATGGCATGGTCCTGAGTTTACAAAACTCTTTATGTTCTTCCTTGCACACTATCTTGGATATGATTTAGATTTTATGTGTAAGACAGCTAATGAACATAATTTACAGTTTCATAGTAAAGATGTTTACCTAAATACAAGGTTTAACAAATTACATAATCTTAAATTGAGTGCCTAAAAAGGGAACCACCCCTGTACGATTCGAATTTTAGAGAAAGGATATACTAGGGGTGGTGGGCTTTTATATAAACTAAAAAACAACCTAATCAATAGTTATCATTTCTTTTTACTATTTGCAAGTCTATATAGTTTCTTCTTCAATCTAGGGTTGCTCTTGAATATCTTTTCATAACCATCACCTACTGCTTTAGCTATAGGTTCTTCACCTTTTTTATTTACGTCAATCTCTTCATGATACATAATTATATGAAACAATTCATGCATCCATGTATTGAATAATTTAAAACCTTTTTGTCTTTTATCTATTTGTAATTTTTTATTATTAGGATCATATAAGCCATAACAATCTTTAAGATGAGTGTACTCTACACCTATCTTGTACTTTCCATATCGTATTGACCTTATCATCAATCATTTCTCGTCTTGTCTGATTTTGTCATATACCATATCCAAAAGTCTATAAGCTATTTTAAATGCCTCTCTTACACCTATGATTTTAGATGTGACTGTACCTAACTCATCACCTATCTGTATTAATATCTTTCCTGTACTTTTACTTTTAGCTAAATGAACAAAAGGTTTACCATCTTTTACCTTATCGTAGTTCTTACCATATATTGTTTTTTTTAACTTTTCGTAGTCCTCTTCCATCATATTCCTTTTCTAACCTCTGCATTGATACGTTATGTACTTCNTGTATATGTTCATCCCAAATTATTATTTCACTTACTTGGTATGTCCACCCAGTCAAGCTATGTCTAGCATAACTTTCTATGTGATTATAGGGTAAAGAACAGCCCACATTAACAATTCTAGTAAAATCGTTCTTTTTATTACTGATTTTAGCAACTCTATTGTCTTGTGCCCTATGGCTATGTCCAAAAACTATGTCTATTTTTGANTTGTTTGCTACNTGTCTTTCACTTGCTTCACCACCATATTCTTTGCCCATTGGATTCAAAGGAGCATGAATAAAACCTACACCACCAAGCATTANATAAGTTCCATAAGGTANTACTTCCCACTTGTATTTTTTAAGAGTACCTAATAATTCTTTTTGTCCAAGACCATAAAAAGATGG
>FUFK010074861.1_pt1 | contig 10410 bp, 23 predicted proteins | sample 1021851 | NCBI WGS metagenome assembly FUFK01 (sample SAMEA51879418, study PRJEB19060) | metagenome
GAGCGCTAACAAGAAGGGTTCATGGAAGGTCTGGGATGATGGATTGGCTCGCCCTCCAAAGGCAGTTACCAACTGGGCACTCAAGAAAGCGAATGAAGGGTCACCAAAAGTGGCGTGGCCAGCCCGTGAGTACGCCAGAGGTTTATCCGACTGGTTGGTAAGTGGAACGGTTACGGCGATTCATGCCAGCGAGTTCAGCGTCAGCAGTGACGAAGGGTTTGCTGGAACGGCAGACGCTCTGATCGACACGCCATTGGGTCTGACGATCTGTGATTTCAAGACGACCAGCCGTGAGGCTGACAAGCCAGAGGCATGGCTGAAGGACCACCAGGATCAACTTGGCGCGTACAGTCTTGCCCTGCGTGAACGAGCTGGGATCCGTGTTGATGCTGGAGCGGTGGTTATTGCGAAGCCAAACGGCAATGTGCAGTTGCGGATGTTGTCAGAGCTTGAGATGAGAGGTTGTGAGGCTCGATGGACAGAGCGGAACAACCTTTACAAGGAGATGTTGTTGAGCGGAGAGGTTATGTAGTGGAGGAAGCATTTGATCTGCTGTATCGCGGTAAATGCAATGTTTGGGTTGCAGCAAAAAAAGCAGGCGTCTCACCGGAAGAGATGAAACGCCTGTTTAGAGGTTATGTAGCGGAACGTCCAATTAATGTGAACGATCCTGATGTGTGGCTTGGGGACGTGGAGCTAAGCTGGCCCTTTGTATGACTGATTGTGTGAGTCATACTTTTTCCGTAAATACATAGGCATTTGATACTCCATGTTGTTCTTTTTTAGGTTACGGATCAAGATCCCCCATTGATTGCGGTACTCAAGGGTAACACTTCTGTATCTCTCTGCCAGATAGATACTTTTTGCAGCTTCGGTGGTAATACCAAACTGATTAGGAAGTGTCACATGTAAAAAGCGTTCTAACGACAAGTAATGGGGGTTACGACCCTTTTGCTTGCGGTTATTTTGACGCCATCGTGGATACCACCGAAACACCTGATGCATCAACTCATCAACCTCTTTAAATGAGAGGCGACGAGTGTCCTGCTGGCGTTTTGGGGGTGACTTGAGTTTGGGATCTTTCCAGTTGATGTTTTCAGCAGGACCCGGTTCAAGGACTGTGATCTTGCCTTCAATGGTCAACGGAGTGTCTTTGGGGATTTCAACGACCTCCGTCTGAGGCTTTGGGGACTCTTTCGAGACCTCCTCTGCCTTGGCAGCTTTAGCGTGAACAGCTCGAAGCTGTGGAACGGTGAGAACTTGTGCGCCTTTAATCGCTTCAATATGAGAGCGATGGAGATGAATGTGAAGGTGAGTTTCTACACCTTCGCGATCCATTTTGAAGTTGATGACAAAGGAGCTGTCTTCACTTCCAGTAGGCATGATGCCAATCATTTCAGCATCATCGATGACAAGAGTTTGCTCTTGGCGTGTGACTGTTTTTGATTCAAACATTGGTGTTTTGAGGTTCAGTTGAAATGCACTCTTCCATGGCTCTACGTTCGTAGTACCGCTTCAAGCGCAAGCAGTCATTGGCGCGGACGAAGTTACCCCACTGTTCAAAGATGACTGCTCGAGCTGCTTCATAACGGATAGCAGTGGGCAGCAGGTCTGTTGGAACGCGGGAGCCAGAAGGCGAGAACTTGTTGCCGTTGAGTTTGGTGCTCATAATGCAAACGACCAAAGAGGTCGGGGCAGTTGGGCTAAGTAATCAATGACTTTTTGGAACGTAATTGAATACGTTTCACCAAAGTCAGAGAAGACTTTGCAATCAGTTTCGCTACGAATCAAGATCGCGTCAGGTTCGCCATCACGTTTGTAAGGATCTTCTACTTGAATCAAGATGAAGGGTTCAGTGCCCCACATGTTTGACGTAGAGCCAGGCTGTGGACCAGCAGTCCAGCTGATGATGACTGGATCATGTGGACGCAACTGCTTTTCAAGATGTTTGAGTGTTGGAGCGTAGGTTTCGACGATGTTCATCAGTATTGAGGCGTTGGGTCGTAGTTGAGTTCGTTTTCAAGTTGAGGGATGACCTCATCTTCGAGAAGGGAACGCATCGAATGGGTCAAGTGTTGATCCATCTGATGACGCTTGTCCTCACGTTCAATGACAGCTTTAAGATCCTTGAGGATCAGTTCGATTTGCTTGAATTCGTTCACCATTCGACCTCTTGAATAAGTTGGTTGAGGGTTTTGAGGGACTGAAGGCTGGAGAGCTGACGTTGACCGTCGCTGAGACCCTTCTGCAAGGCTTCTGGATCAGCAGTACGGACAACTTGCTCCATCTCTTGCTGGACGAGCTTGAAGCAGAACTCAATGCGNTCTGCGGGGTTGTANNNNAGNTGGTTTGANGCTCTGGACTTNTGNNCNCCNAGGATGAGNCAGAGNAGTTGATTGATGGAGCGGTCGCAGTCTTGGCGGGTAATCACTGGTACTGGAGGGATTCGATAAGGGTGGTCAGGTCTGGATCGGAGTAGTCATACTCAACGGGCATGAAGAAGTCAGACTCCTTGCCGTTGAGNGTTACACCGTCCTGATGGGTNAGCCCGATGCAGTTTCCATCAGGCGTNTAGACGATGTTGAANCCACCGCGTTCGTNGTATTTGACCACGTAAGCAGTGGTTGACCAGCAGACGGTTTGGCCGTTGAGAACGGCTGCTTTGATGGTTTGTAGATCCATTACTTGAGGTTGCGGTTGCGTTCAGCGGCGTCAGGGATGGAGTCCAAGAAATCTTGGAACTCGGCCTGACGTTCTCGTTCTTCGATCTCCTCGTCCGACAGGGGCGGCCAAGGATCAAGCTCAAAGCCGAGAAGCTCGTTTGGGTCTTCGTTGCGGATGATGGTCATGATGATTGGAACGGTGTGAGACAAACGTCTCAGAACTTTTGAGACAGGCCACCCATACGGGCGAGCCTTTCGTATTCACGGACAAGACGTGCATAGTCTTGAACGTTGCCTTTTTCGTATGCGTCGATCAGCAGTTGCTTGGTCATGCGCATTAAAGGCTCACGGTCCTCCAGAGTGATCTCTGGTGTTGGATCGGCCTGGAGGGAGGGATCCTCGCTGCAACGCGAAATGTCAGCCTCGTCGATGACGCGATAGGAAGTCGCGCGGGAGAGACCGTATTTACGTTGGAGCGTGGCACTGACATCAGCCTTGCGGAGGCCCATGTCCAGGAGCTGTTTGGCGTGCTCTTGATGAGCCGCCTTCTGCTCATTGGAGCGTTTCATAAGATGATGGCATTGGAGCGGAGCAAGCTGGGCTTGACTCCACTGGTTAAAATCCTACACGAACAGGTTCACAAACGCAACGAATCCATTCATGACACAGCCAACTAAGACCATTCATTTCTGCTCTGATGAGTGGATGCTTCTCCTGGAAGCTCTCCACTGTTACAAGGACACAAACGATGGACGCAAGGTTGCCGGGCGCCTCAACTGGGTCCGAGCCAAGCTGGAAGATTGCAGGGCTGAAGAATGCCTTATCCGGCTCAGTGCATAAAGAGAGCCCGCTCAATGGCGGGCCTATCTCTTTAACAACCGCAGGCGTTGAAGCTGTAGAAGTCACGTAGGGTCCATTCACGGTCACCCGTGCTGTCGTCTCTACGTCTCCTGATCATCGGAACGTGCCGTTTCGTATAAAACGGCCTGAAGCCGCAGAATTGCAGCGCCAAAGCATTCAACCGGCTGAATGTGGTGCGGCTGAACCAGCGATCGTCTGAACCTCCGTAGAACTCCAAACACTTATCGAAACGGTTCAACGTTGCAATATGGTTCCCGTGAAGAAAAACCATTGCGTGAGGGCCTTTAATCTCCACTCTCGTATTGGCTTTTCTCCATTCATGATGGTTCCACACTGCGGCCACCATTTCGGATTCGATTTTTCGCATGATGAAAAAGACCCGGCATTGAGCCGGGCGTGATTAGTGCAATAAGTCAGACAGTCCGAGATCTTCCCAAGGCTTCTTGGCCGCAGCCTTTAACCCTGGGTCGATCCCATACAAGGTGCTATTTAGTCGGAGCCAGTCGCAGACCTTAGTGATCTCCGCTGTAAACTCTTCTGCTGTGTCGCACTGGGTCGTCAGACAGTCGCCTTCTATGTAGCTAAACAGCACCAGACGGGCAGGGTCTGCCCAGTTGCCGTAGTAGCTTGCATCCATTGCAGAATCAATGGTGGCGAATCCTTTGGAAAACAACAGCCGATCGTACAAATAACGATCAGCCTCCACGTACTCTTTGGTGCGTTGAATAGTCATGATTGAAAAAAGAAGGCGCCCGGATTATTCCGGGACGCTACGATAATCAATGTAAGCGTGAGGAAAACGCTCGGACAATTCGTCGAGCTTTTCGTCAGCTTCTTGCATTGTTGGAACGGTAGCTAAGACCTTGCGACCTGAGATCTCGTCCCAACTCCACATAAACACTTCAAAAGGCATCGGTGACGATCTCCAGCTTGTGGGAATAATTGGGGCGGATCCTCGCAGCGTAAAAGAGAAGCCNTTCNGCTTCNCTNCTGCTNCGTGGNGNNCCGTANGTCACCCAACCGAGGCCCCCAGATTGTGGGATGCCTCGCCAGACTTGTACNAGNTAAGTCATCAGCGGATCACCCGAACGTAAGGTTGAGTGCCGCTGTGAGTGAAACTGGAGCGGTTGCAGGCTGTGTCGTAGAAGAACAGCCAGCCAGAAGCCGCAAGCGTTACCGCGATTAGTGAACGCGTGGCGAAGGTCTCAAGTGTCATCACTTGACCTCCGCTTTAGCGTCAGCTTCTCGGTTGAGATCGGTAAGCATCGTGATGATGCGATCCCGATCCCAACGTGTCAGCCGGTCGGTGAGATACTTCTCAACCGCCTCAGTGACTGCACCGTAGGGAACTTCCAGCGTCACACTGTCGCCAGATGTTTCGCAGATCGCAACGATGCGACCGCCTCCGATCTCGACACGGCCAGTGGTGACTGTGTGGATCGTCTGAGTCTTGGTTTCCATAGGTTCAATAGGGTTGGTTTTTGTCCTTGTCTGATAGCGGCGTCTGGAGACGCTGTGACCGGCTGGAGAGCTTGCCAGGCCTGACGGGGTGGACCCGGATCGGCTGGCGAATCCTGCGGATCGCTATCAGAGCCCTGTTTTCACGCGGCAGGACCACCGAGGCTCACGCTTTTCGGCCGTGAGCAGGACCATTGTCTGAGGAGCGGGGCGTCCTGTTTGTCTGACTATTGTATCACGAGAGTGGTGATACCTACCAAGCGGTGGAGTGGGTAACTCCTCCCCCTTGGATGTACCTATCCTACCATGGATCAATGGAGTCTGACTCCAATGGAGTCAACTTGTTACATTTGTTGATATATCCAATACTGTAGCAACCGATACAGACAGGGGGCAGGGTGGCAGTTTACAATCGACGTATACAAATGCGGGTACCTTAAACATATATCTGNCTAACAGNATTCATGTAATAAAAAAGCCCCCTAGAGTGGGGGCAGGGGTCTGAAGTTGTGAGCGTGAGGATCAGTCGCCCTTATCTTCAATTGAGATTTTAAGTTCAGGTGCCTGGATGTTAACTGTCTCAACAGATTCACCGATGACACGTCCAATGGAGTCGAGCACCTGGCTTGCGGTCTGCAGTTGCCCCTTCTTGAGGGCTTGATGAAAGAGTTTGGTGCGCATGTGCTGCAAACGTGACAGCATTTTGTCTCGGTCACGCTGCCAGTCTTCTTCGTTCCATTCTTGAATGGCTGACCAATCGCGCCAAGCGGTAGCGATTCCGATTTGTTCTTTTTCAGCGTGGTCGTAAACAAGCGCCCGAGCCGACAATCCGTCTAGCTGACGTTTGTATAAACGTCGCCTACGAGCCTCTATAACAGCATCAGGCGAGCGTCCGGGATTCATTGCATATTTGACTGCTGTTCCCTGATGTTACCCCTTGCTAAGGCCATTTGAAGGGGGGTAGGGGTTGAAAACCTGTGTAATGTACTAGCTATGAGCACAAAAGCAGAGCCCGTAAGCCTGAGATGGGCACAGGGCCAAGTTTTTTCGAGCGACAAACGCTTCCGCGTCCTAGTTGCCGGTCGTCGATTCGGCAAATCGTATCTTTCATGCGTTGAGCTACTTCGTGGAGCGCTCAACCGACCGGGCGAAACGTTTTTTTATTGCGCTCCGACTTATCGGATGGCCAAAGATATTGCGTGGAGAGCGTTAAAAAAGCTGGTTCCGAAGGTTTGGATCCACACGAAGAACGAAACGGACCTACGAATCGAGCTAATTAACGGTTCAACGATCGAATTGAAGGGTACTGAAAACGCAATGGCGTTGAGGGGCCGCAGTTTGAGCGGTGTAGTGCTGGATGAGGCGGCATTTATGGATTCGGAGGTGTGGTTTGAGGTGATTCGACCTGCTTTGGCGGATAAGGAGGGTTGGGCGTTGTTTATTTCGACGCCAGACGGTACAGCTAGCTGGTTTTACGACTTGTGGTGTTATGTCCCAGACGACGAAACGAACGAATGGCAACGATGGAGCTATACAACGATTGAAGGAGGAAACGTCAGCAAGCAAGAGGTCGAAGCAGCCCGCGCTCAACTTGATTCGCGCACGTTCCGCCAGGAATTCGAAGCGTCCTTCGAGAACCTGACTGGTTTGGTGGCCATCAGCTTTTCAGACGACAACATTTCCACTGACGCCAAGGACATTTCGATCCAGCCGCTGCTGCTGGGCGTTGACTTCAACGTTGACCCTATGTCTGGCATCTGTGCAGTCAAAGACCAAGACACGTTGTACGTGTTTGACGAGATCATGCTGACTGGCGGGGCCACCACTTGGGATTTCGCTGATGAAGTCACCCGTAGATACGGTGTGGATCGTCGAGTTATTGCCTGCCCTGACCCAACAGGCGGTGCCAGAAAGACAAGCGGGGTAGGCGTAACGGACCATGCAATCCTCAGACGCAGCGGCTTCACAGTTCAAAGCCCTAAATCGCCGTGGAAGATTCGCGACAAGATCACAGCGGTCAACACGGGCCTTATGGATGCTTCTGGAGCGCGGAGGGTCAAAATCCATCCACGGTGCAAAGAGCTGATCAAGTCGTTGCGAACGCTGACTTACGCGCCAGGCACTGGTNTNCCTAACAAAAACCTAGGAGTGGACCACGCTTTTGATGCTTTCGGGTATCTTGTGCTGCAGCAGTTCAACTTGGCCAAGCCTGAGGCCATGGGAACTACGTCATACCGCTTGTATTGAGGATGTTTCGTCCGCTCAACGCGCCTTGTTGTCCGAAGTGTGGGTCAGAGGAGTCCAAGGTGATGGGGCGTTATACGTCACAGGACAACGATTGTGTGCGTGAGCGGCGTTGTTTGGAGTGTGATCACCGTTGGAAAACGCTGCAATCACCTGAGGAGGAGCTTCATCCATCAGTGCAGGTAAGGTTTTTCCGTTGGAATTCGCCTAGCGGCAGAAAACNGCGAGTAACGCTGGAATACGGCTCCAAAGCTGTTTAGACTAGGTGCAACCCATTGCCTAGTTGTCATGCCTGGTCATTACGGAGCTGGTGGCAAGAAAAAGCCCAACGGCAAGAAAAAGGGCATGAAGAAAGGCAGCAAGAAGATGCGGTGCAGCTGTGGCAAGTGAAAACGTCCCAACTAACAGGGCGCTTTACAACCGTGTAAAAGCGGAAGCCAAGCGCAAGTTTGACGTGTACCCCAGCGCCTATGCAAATGCGTGGCTGGTGCGTACATACAAAGCGCGTATGGCCAAGCTAGGCAAAGCCCCTTACACCACAAAAGCCAGTGGCGGAACGAAAAAAACCACGAAAACCCGCAAAACCAAAAAAGCAAGTAANGGCCGTGGTGGCCTTGGCCGATGGTTTGACGAGAAATGGGTCGATATAAAGACCGGGAAGCCTTGTGGCCGCTCCAAAGGCGAAGACAGAGCGTATCCAGCGTGCAGGCCATCACGCAGAGTGTCAGATAAGACGCCAAAAACCACAAAAGAGATGAGTCCTGCAGAAAAGGCTCGTTTTAAGAAAGAGAAGACAGGTTCAAAGAAGATTTCTTATCAACATCGGCGGCGCAAGGCGAAAAAGAAGAAGTCCTGAGATGGCTTGTGGGTTGTGAACGGTTAGAATCAACCGTATAGACCCTTCCTATGTCTACTCATGGCCATCCTTCGCGGAGAGCAAGGTGCGGTCCAGTTTGACGCTGCTGGCTCTTCTAACGCCACCATCGTTGGAACCCGTAGCTGGACACTGAACATCACCAAAGACACGTTGGACGTTACCGATCACGGTGACACTTTCCGTTCGTTTGTCGGCAGCATGATCAGCGGTTCTGGCACCGTTGAACTGGTGTACGACCCAGATGCAACCGGTCAGGCTGCATTTATTGAAGACGTGATCACTGCTGCAGACCCTGCAGACGCCACGTTTGAGCTGTTTACTACCGGTACCACCTCCGGTACTGACAGCGTAAGTTTTGCGGGCATTATCACCAGCATGGATATTGCATCCACTGTTGGCGATTTGGTCGTTGCTACCTGCAACTTCATCACCAGCGGCGCCATTACCTCCAACCTTGAATAAGGGTTAGGACGATGGCAGAGCGCAAAAAGCGTAAGCGTGGTCCCAACCTTAGTGTTGGCCGTGGCGAGAAGCTGCCTGCTAGTAAAGGTGCTGGCCTGACTGCTAAAGGTCGGGCTAAGTACAACCGGCAAACAGGTTCAAACCTAAAAGCGCCGGTTACAGGCAAGCCAAAGACAAAGGAAGAAGCTGCCCGTAAGCGTTCTTTCTGCGCTCGAAGTCGTAATTGGACTGGTGAACGGGGTAAAGCAACTCGTCGTCGATGGGGCTGTTAGTAACTCAACTTTGAGGTGTCATGACTTACTCCGTTCCCGGTCTCGTTAGAACAAATCTCGTCAGCACTTCTTACATGGGAAGTGTTGACAGTCCGTTCGTGAGGACACGGGCTGTGATCGACCAGATGAAGGGCTGGGAGATCATGAAGGCCGTTACAAGCGGAACGGAGTACTTGCGTGAAAACTGCGAGACATTCTTGCCTCTAGAGCCTCGTGAGGACTACACGGCGTACCTCTCACGGGTCAATCGTTCTGTTTTTACGCCTTACACGCAACGGTTACTTCGAGCAGCAGCAGGCTTAATTCTTCGCAAACCAATCAGCATTGAAGGCGATCCTTATTGGACAGAGGTCTTTAATAAGGACGTTGATGGGTGTGGATCGGATTTAGATGAATACGCTCGACGACTCTTGATCTGTGCCCTGACGTATGGGCACTGCCACACGCTGGTTGATTTTCCTGCGCCTTCGGGCGCGAGAAGTCTTGCAGAGGAGCGTGCTCTTAATCGTCGGCCCTATTGGATTGAGGTGGATCCAACTAACGTCTACGGTTGGCGACTGGACCGCGAAGCCAATTACGGCAACCTTACACAAGTTCGGATTGGGGAAAAAGCCGTAGTTGCTGACGGCGAGTTTGGCGAAAAAGTTTATGACCAAGTACGTGTCATCGAGCCAGGTCGTTATCGCGTCTTTAGGCAAGAAGAGCAAAAAGCGGAGATGCAAGGGCCATTCCCATACCCCGCTTCATTCGATCAATCCGACGCTACGTCGGAGTATGAACTGGTTGAGTCTGGCAATTTCTCACTTGGGCAGATCCCACTGGTAACGATCTACGCCAACAAAACCGATACGTTGACGAGCAAACCACCGCTGTTGGACATTGCTCATCTCAATCTGGCCCATTATCAGCGTCAAGCGGATCTTATCCACAGTCTCCACATCGCTTCGCAACCGATGCTCGTCCTTGAGGGTTGGGACGATCAAACGAAAGACATGGCTATCAGCGTTAATTACGCGATGGCGACCCAGCCGGGTAACAAGGTCTATTACGTGGAGCCTGCGGCAAGCGCGTTTGAGGCGCAATCGGCGGAAATCCAAGAGTTACAGCAGCAGATGGCGACACTCGGCATCAGCACGCTAAGCCAGCAGAAGTTTGTTGCTGAATCTGCTGACGCACGCCGTCTGGATCGGATTGACACCAACTCAATGTTGTCGATGGTATCGATGGATCTGGAGTCTGGCCTGCAGAAGGCTTACAACATGGCTGCCAATTATCTGGGCATCGAGCCACCTGAGGTGAAGATTAGCCGTGACTTTGACCTGCAACGCCTGATTGGTCAGGACATTGCAGCCATGGCGCAGCTCTTCGAGAACGAGGTTATCGACCGCGAAGAGTTCCGCGACATGTTGGTTCAAGGTGAAATTTTGCCTACAGCAGCAGAGACTCAAGAGAGCGGTACAGTAGGGGAGTAGTAGCTTTCGTTCCCATGGGACTTCGTTTCGAGGAGATTAACCCTCCCAAAAAAGAAGAAAAGCCTGCAGAAAAAAAGCCTGCCGCTAAAAAAGCAAAGGCT
>FUFK010036452.1_pt1 | contig 10406 bp, 9 predicted proteins | sample 1021851 | NCBI WGS metagenome assembly FUFK01 (sample SAMEA51879418, study PRJEB19060) | metagenome
ATTCTTTTTAATAAGAATTATCTTGCTGGTGGTACGTAAAGTATTCCACCTTTTGTCCATAATTGGTTTGGACCTCTATCAGGTAGAATTCCAGTGTCAGCTATATTTCTTTTATAACTTTCACCGTAGTTACCAACTTGCTTGATTATTCTTAAGCTCCACTCATTATCTAAACCTAGAGCAGCTCCTAATTCACCTTCAGCACCAACTAGTCTTTTTACAGCTGGATTATCTGAAGTTTTCATCATATCAGCATTTGCTGATGTTACGCCATACTCTTCAGCTTCGATCATAGTATTTAGTGACCATCTTACGATATCTTCCCAAACAGAATCACCTTGTCTAACAACTGGGCCTAATGGCTCTTTTGAAATAGTTTCAGGTAATACCATATGATCATCTGGGTTACTCAATTTAATTCTTTGAGCAGCTAAACCAGATTTATCTGTAGTATATGTATCACATCTACCNGCATCATATGCAGCTACAACTTCGTCAGCTTTTTCAAAAGTGACTGGCTCATATTTAATTCCTTTTGAATTAAAGAAATCTCTCATATTNAGCTCNGTTGTAGTTCCAAGGTTAGTACATGCAGAAACACCAGCTTTAAAATCATTNACTGATGAAATTCCTGAATTTTTTCTAACCATAAAACCTTGACCATCATAGAANTTTACTCCTACGAAAGTAAGACCGATATCCGCATCCCTTGAAAGAGTCCAAGTAGTATTTCTAGATAGAATATCTATCTCGTTAGATGTTAATGCAGTGAATCTTTCTTTAGCACTTAGTGGAGTAAATTTAACTTTACTTGCATCACCTAGCACTGCAGCAGCTACTGCTCTACATACATCAACGTCAACACCAGTCCAGTTTCCTGCAGCGTCAGCATTAGAAAATCCTGGCAGACCTTGTGAAACACCACATCTCACAAAACCTTTTTTCTGAGTGTTTTTAAGAGTTTTTGACTTTTTGGCAGCCATAGTTTCTGTTGTAAAAGTGAATAGAACAGCAAACATAGCAACAACTGAAGTCAATCGTTTTACTAATTTAAACATTATATATTCCTCTTGTTTATTTATTTGTTAACAAATAATTCAAATTAATTTTTGAATTGTCCAAGTAAAGCAGAAACAATGAAACGCATCAATATAAAATTAATGGCAAAATCTACGCATTATTTGGATTTTGGCGCGCTCTGAAGGATTCGAACCTTCGACCTACGGTTTAGAAAACCGTTGCTCTATCCAGCTGAGCTAAGAGCGCATAAAATTGATTTATAATACTAATTTAATTTTTGAAAAGAAATTTTTTTAATAAAATAATCACAGTTAATAGTTCAATTCTTCCAATTATCATAAAAATAATTAATGAAATTTTACTGAATATATTAAAATTGTAAAAATCTAGGTTAGCTAGAGTATACATTTCAGAATTAACAGTATTCATTATAGTTAAAATTCCTAATTTAAAAGATACTTCAAAATCTAAGTTAGAAATAGTTAACAATATTGTTATTAAGAATAAAGAAAATATAAAAATGATTATTGCAAAAAAATATTTATTAATATCATTAATATTAGCACTAATTTTATTTAATGATAATTTATTAGAATAAATTTGGTTTGGTTTTGAATGAGATAACAAATTATTTAAAGAAAATTTAATTAAAGTTAAAACTTTTATTACTCTCAAACCAGAGCTAGTTGAAAAAAAAGAACCACCAAGTATAACAAGTATAAGAAAAACAAAAACAAGATTTTTAGGTACTTGTTCAAAAGAAATTCCTATATTTGAAACACTGCTTGAGATAGAAACTAGCACATTCAAAAAATTGTTATTATAATTAAAAAAAATAAATGATAATACAATTACTATTAAAAGGTAAATTAAAATATTAATATCTTCACTTAAATAATTAATATTTTTTTTCTTAAAAAAAATAAGATTAAAAATAAAAAAAAGACTAAAAAAAGAAAATAACATCGATATAGATAGAATAATTTTACTTATGTCTGTAGTAAAAGTAGTGTCAAAATTATTATTAGGTAAAAACCCACCAGAAGATATTATTGTAAGAGAATAGTTATAAGCATCATAAGATCTTATATTTACTAATTTCAACATTAAAAATATTAAAATTGTCATAGATAAGTAGATAACTATTATCTTAAATACTTGTTTAAATATCTCTGAAGAATTTAAAGAAATATAATTTGTCAAAGATCTTTTTAAATTTTCATCAAATACATCGATAAGTAATAGTATTGAAAATAAAAAATATAAACCACCTATCCATTGTGAACTAGATCTCCACAAAATTAATGTTTGATCTAATTGTTTCAAGTCATTAAAAATCGTAAATCCTGTAGAAGTAAAACCAGAAATAGCCTCAAAATAAGAATTAATTATACCTAAACTTTCTATATTTAAGTAATAAGGTAAAGATATTGTGGCAGGTAGGATTAGATAACCAGTTAAAACAATTAGAATTCTCTCAAACAATTTGATTTTCTCATATTTGTATTTTTTAAATGAAATAAAAAAAAGTCCAATTATTAGAGTTATTGAAAATGTAAAAATGTAACTACTAAGATTATTTAAAAGATTAAAATAATAAGAATAAATAATATTAAAAAATGAGAAAAAACTTATAATAAGAAAAAAAATGCCAAAATATTTTAGGCTGAAAATATTCATTTATTAGATAGAGCTAATTCTAAATAAATTTTCCACTAAAGGTAATTGGTCTCTTTTAGCTAACAATACAACAGTATCGTCTTTCTGAAATATATATTTAGATGAAGGAAGCATAAACTTATTATCTCTTAAAATTGCACCCACACGAATTTCATCCGGTAAATCTGCATTTTTTAACTCTTTATTTACTAATTCTGACGACTCTAAAATGTCAGCTTCAATAACTTCGTATTCACCGTTTAAGATTGTGTAAGCATTCTCAATTGTACCTTTATGTACATGCTTCAATATACTAGAAACTGTGCTCATTCTAGGATCAATTAAATCATCAATTTTTAAAGATGATTGTAAAAGTGAATAATTGGGTTTATTAACTAAAGCCATAGTTCTTTTATCTTTTGAGAATTTCTCAACAAGAACGCTTACCATAAGATTATCCTCATCGTCATTTGTTAAAGCTAATACAGTTTCAACTTCATCTAAATTAGCTTCATTTAATACATCTTCATCCAAACCATTTCCATTTATAACAATTGTATCATTTAAATAATTTGCAATATATTCGGCTCTATTTTTATCTTTCTCAATAATTTTTACTCTGGCCTCTTCAAAATTGTTTTCAATGTTTGAGGCAAGATTAAATCCAATATTACCGCCACCAATAATAAGTATCTTATTTGCAATTTTTTCATTGTGTCCAAAAACTTTAAGAGTCTCTTCCATTTGATTTGAGTTTACAATAACGTAAGCTTTATCATTATGTTGAAGTTTATCGTCTTTCTTTAATATTTTAAAACTTTCTTCTCTGATAACACCTAATATATATGCATTTAAATTTGGAAATTTATTTGTTAATTCTTTTAATTTAGTTTCATGAATTGGACATTTTTCATCAATTAGAATTTCTAATAATCTTATTTTATTTTCTGCAAATGGTACGTTATCTAAAGCCCCTGGTGCTTCTAGCTTTCTTTGAAGTGATTTAGCAATTTCTAGCTCTGGAGATATAACATAATCTATTGGTAAATTTTCTTTGTTAAATAATTTTGAAAATTTTGGATCTAAATATTCTTGAGATCTGATTCGAGCAATTTTTTTTGGTACTTTGAACAATGAATATGCTATTTGACAAATAAGCATATTTATTTCGTCATTTCTTGTAACTGCTATTAGCATATCAGCTTCTGTCGTATTAGCCCTGTCTAATATTTCAGGAGAAGTAGCTTTACCTACAATTGCTTTTACATCAAGAGACTCATTAATTTTTTGAATATCCTCACTTGATTGATCAATAACAGTTATAGAATGATTTTGCTCAGTTAGTTGTTTAGCTATAGTAAAACCTACTCTGCCAGCACCACAAATTATTATATTCATTAGTTAAGATCCTTAACGCCTAATAATTTTAACTTTCTATGAAGTGCAGATCTTTCCATACCAACAAATTTTGAAGTTTTTGATATATTTCCACCAAATTTTTTTATTTGAGATATTAAATATTCTTTTTCGAAATTTTCTCTAGCTTCTCGTAAAGGTATAGATAAATTATCAGCAACTGAAAAAGATTCATTTGCAGATTTAGAGAGTGATTCTTTGATAATATTCAAAATTTTTTCCTTATCATTTCCAGGCGATAGAATTGCAATTCTTTCAATAAGATTACGTAATTCTCTTACATTTCCTGGCCAATCATAATTTAATAGATAATTATCATCTTTAATTTTAAATTTTTTGTAATTATACGTTTCGCAAATATTTTCTATAAAATATTCAACTAGCAATGGTATGTCTTCTATTCTCTTGTTTAATGGTTCTATTTCAATATTAAATACATTTAATCTATGAAATAAGTCCTCTCGAAAATTTCCGTTTTTTATCTCATAGTTAATATTTTTACTAGAAGCACAAATAATTCTAACATCAACTTTTATGTCATGATTACTATTAATTCTCTTAAACTTTTGATCTATTACAACTCTTAAAATTTTTGACTGTGTTTCTAGTGGAATTTCAGTCACTTCGTCTATTAATAATACTCCACCAGATGCTTTTTCTAATGCGCCATAAACGATCGAACCATCTTTTCTTTCTTCACCAAAAAGTTCTAACTCATATTTTTTCGAGTCTAATAATGCACCATTAATGATTATGAATGGTCCTTTCGAACGTTTAGAATTTTTATAAATTTTTCTTGAAATCAACTCTTTTCCTGATCCAGTTGGACCGCTTATAAAAACTCTACTTTCGGATTGTGAAAGTTTTTGTATCTGTTCTTTTATGGAAGTAATATTTGTGCTTTTACCAATAATTTCGAAAGAATGAAATAATTTATTAGATAGAGATTTATTCTCTTTTTTTAGATTAAAATTTTCAACAGCTCTTTTAACAAAATTTAATAATCTTTCTTTATCAAAAGGTTTTTGAATAAATTCAAAGGCTCCAGATCTGAGAGAATTTATAGCCATTTCAATATTTGCATGTCCTGAAATTATAATGACTGGAATATCGGTATTTTTAGTTTTGATATGTTCAAGTAATTGAATACCATCATTATCGCCTTTATCTAATTTTACATCAATGATAGCAACATCTGGTAATTTTTTGTCTATTTCTGAAAGTCCTTGATTGAAATTTGCTGCTAATCTTGTTTTATAGCCAGCATCTTGGATTAACTCATCAAGAATATTTCTAATATCTGCATTATCATCAATAATTAATATTTCTGTTGCCATGAATTACTTTGGAAGTATTATCTGAACTTTAGCTCCATTATTTGTGTTTAAGAATTTAATTGATCCATTATGGTCATTTATTATTTTATCTACTATTGATAATCCTAAGCCAGTACCTTTTTCTTTAGTTGTATAATATGGTTTAATAATATCCTTGGTTTTTTTATCTTTAAAACCTTCACCTGTATCTATTAAGTTAATTGTTATATAGTCTCTTCTTTGATTTATTTCTATATCAATATTTTTCAATGATTTATTGGTTTTTTTAGCTTTCTCTTGAATACTTTCAATAGAATTTTTTATCAAATTAAAAAATAATCTATTAAACTGTTCATTGTCAAAATTAGTTATAACTTTTTTTCCAGTTTTGTTATTAATATTAAAATTAATAGAAGTATCTAATTTTTTTAATAGATTAATGTTTTCATCTAATACTTTTATTAAATCATTATTTTTAATTAGAGGTTTGGGCATTCTAGCAAAATCAGAGAATTCATTAACTAAATTTTCTATTTGTTGTATCTGTTTTAAGATTGTTTTTAAATTTGCTTGAAATTTTTCTTTTTTTTCATCGTTTAATTCTGGTAAATATTTTGAATTTAGATTATCAATTGTTAATTGGATTGGTGTTAATGGATTTTTAATTTCATGTGCCATCTTTCTTGCAACGGTTTCCCACGCTTCATGTCTCTCATTAGATAATAACTTATCTTGCTGATTCTTTAATTTTTCGATCATAGAATTAAAATTTTTGTTTAATAATTCCATTTCTCTATCAGCTTTAAGTTCAGGAACCTTCACATTTAGATTTCCTTTTCCTATTCTCTCTGATGCTGATATTAGGTTATTGATAGAAATAAAAAATCTTGAAGAAAATCGTATTGCTATTGTTATGGATAAAAACAATAATAGTGTTACTAAAGAAATATAAATTATAGCAAATGAAATTCTAATACCTAAACTTTGATTTTCTACAGTATAATAAAAATTTACCGCCTCTTCAGATTCAATTAAGTAATTAGATATATTTTTATCCAAACTTTTAACAACATATAAAAAAGTGTCATCAAAATTTTGTAATCTTATTACAGCAGCAGATCTATTTTCAGGAGCATTTATAATCTTCAAAGGTCTATCATCTGATCTTACCATTTCAATAGCCTGGTCTTCTATTTTAATATATTTAGAATTATTTGCTGAAATAATTAATTCACCAGCAGAATTAATTAGATAAAGTTGATCTATATCTCTAATTAAATTTTGAGTATTTAAAAAAGATTTAAATCGATTTAAATCATTTTTGTATACATTGTAATATTTATTTAAATCAAAAGCGATTAATACAATTTCTGATTGGATTTTATTCCTTTTTTCGTCAACATAATTTTTTGCAATTTCATATGAGTTGTTAACAGCGGTGGTAATTTTTTTATCAAAGTATTTTTCAAGAGCAAATGAAAAAATAAACAAAGAAAATATTGCAATAAGTAATGATGGAATTAATGTAAATAAACCAAAAGAAATTATATATTTTCTGTTTGCAACTGATCCTCTTACATTTATATTATTTTTAATCGAATTTTTGATATCAAGAAAAATTAAGACAAAAAATAATAATAAAAAAGCAATGTTTAAAATTAGAACGAATTGTAAGTTTTGTTGATTTAACTCAATAAAACTTCTTCCAATGAATGTTAAAAAAGTAATAAAAGATAGTAATAAAGTTAGAAGAAATAATATTATTATAAATAAATTTCTTTTTATAAAAGCTATCATAAACTATGAATATATGAAAAATTTATAAATAAATACATGAGTGATTGTTTTATATTATTAAGTGCAGGAAAAAGTAAGAGATTTAAATCAAAAGTTAATAAACAATTTATAACGTATAAAAATAAGCCTTTATTTGAGCATTCTTTAAAAATTGCTCAAGACTCAAAATTTTTTAAAAGAATTATAATAGTCACAAATAAAAAAATTAAAAAAACAAAATACAAAAGTGTTGATATAATAAAAGGCGGAATAGAGAGACATCATTCTACTCAAAATGCATTACAATTTTTAAAGAATAAAAAAATTAAAAATGTATATATTCATGACGCCGCAAGACCGAATTTATCAATAAATTTATTGAGAAAATTAAAAAATAATTTAAAAAATAATAATGCCGTAGTTCCCTATCTAAATTCAGAAAATTCAGTAAAATATAGAAATAATAATAAAATAAATAATTTAAATCGTGACAAAATCTTATTAACCCAAACACCTCAATGCTTTAATTTCAATGAACTTTTCAATTTATATAAAAATAATAAAGAAAAGATTACTGATGAGGCCAGTCTTTACATAAATAATAATAAGAAAATTAAATTTATTATTGGAGATAAAAATAATTTTAAAATAACAACATTAGACGATTTAAAATACCTAAAATTGGAAACCTATTATGGGATAGGTTTCGATATACATAGATTGATTAAAAATAAAAAACTTTTTCTTGGGGGAGTGAAAATTCCTTTTCACTCAGGTCTAAAGGGTCATTCTGATGGAGATGTAATTCTCCATGCTATAATTGATAGTTTGTTAGGGGCTATGAGAAAAAGCGATATTGGGACACTTTTCCCAAATAATTCAAGTAAATTTAAAAATATAAGATCTAAGAATATGCTTGCACCAGTTCTTAAATTATTAAATTATAATAACTTTTCAATTAATAATATAGATATAAACCTAATTTGTGAAAATCCTAAAGTTTCTAGAATTAGAAATAAAATAATAAAATCATTATCAAATTTGTTATCTGTAAATAGAAATTTAATAAATTTAAAAGGTAAAACTGTTGAAAAATTAGGTATAATCGGAAAAGAACAAGCTATTGCCTGTGAAGTAGTTTGTTCTTTATCAAAATGAAAAAAATTAATGTATTAATATCAACTTTTTTTGGAAATGGATATATTTCCAAAATTCCTGGAACTTTTACATCATTAAGCACATTAATAATCCTTTATATTTTATTTGAAGTATTACAATTTAAAAATCTAAATTATATTTTAATATTATATTCTATAATTTTTTTTTATTCCTTTTACGCAGTTATGGACTCGGAAACAGAGTTTGAAAATAAAGATCCTAGACAAATTGTAATTGATGAAGTTTTGGGACAAGCTATGCCTTTAATATTAATTGTTTACCTTTCTTCACATAATCTAATAAGTATACCAATTGAAATGTATTATTTACTGTCTTTTATTTTTTTTAGATTTTTTGATATTGTAAAACCTTTTCCAGTTAGTTATTTCGATAAAGAACATAAAAACTTCTTTGGAATAATAATGGATGATATTATGGCAGGTTTATATACTATGATATTAATTTACTTAATAAGTCTTAAATTTTAATGAATTTCGAAAAGCTGCATAAGAAATTAATTAAAAAAAAAATAACCTTATCTGCAGCTGAATCATGCACAGGAGGCTTATTATCAAGCAAATTTACTAGACTAAGTGGTTCTTCAAAGTACTTCCAAATGGGTTTAGTTACTTATTCAAACAATGCTAAAATTAAAATATTAAAAGTTAACAAAAATGTCATAGATAAGTATGGCTCTGTTAGTCCTGAGTGTTGCAGAGCTATGGTGCAAGGATTATCAAAGATATCAAAAAGTAAAATTAATATATCTATTACTGGTATAGCTGGTCCAAATGGTGGAACAAAAGATAAGCCCGTTGGTCTTGTATATATAGGTTTAACAAAAAGAAATAAAACTATAGTTTCAAAGAATTATTTTAAGAAAAAAGATAGAAAATCAATACAAAATAAAACTATTGAAAAGTGTATTAAGTTAATTCAAGATATTATTTAATATACATAAAGATCACAAACTTTCTGCTCTTTTTTGAAAAGCATCTGCTATTTTATTAAGACCAAATTGAAATGATTTAGCCATAATAATATTAAGAAATTTATTCTTAATTTCAAAATCAACATCGAAATGAACTTCTGTAAAATTATCTTTTTCAATAAATTTCCAGTTATTTTCAAGATAATTAAGTGGTCCATCAATATTCGTGACATGGATATGATCATTTATTTTATCAAATCTAACATCGCTTTTATAAGTATCTGTAAAAGGTCTTTTGCCAATAGTTAAATCGGCTATTATATTAATAGAATCTTTTTCCTCTTTTTTTTCGTACACCTTTGAATCTATACAGAAAGGAATAAATTCTGGATATTTTTCAATATCTAAAACAAAATTTATAAGTGTTTTTTTATCGCGTTCTATAAGTCGCGTTACAGATGCTTTTGGCATGAAATTAATTAAGTCTGTTTTGTTTTAATTTAGCAAAATCTTCATCTGCGTGATATGATGATCTGGTTAAAGGAGATGAAGAAACTAATAAAAATCCTTTTGACTTTGCTATTACTTCTAATTCTTTAAATTCGTCTGGATGGTAATATCTATCTAATGGATGATGTTTTACTGACGGTTGCAAATATTGACCTATTGTTAAAAAATCTACATCTGCTGATCTTAGATCATCCATAACTTGAATTATTTCGTCTCTCTCTTCACCTAAACCAACCATGATTCCAGATTTAGTAAATACTTTTTTATTATTTAATTTTGCATTCTTAAGAAGTTCTAAGGATGCAAAGTATCTAGCACCTGGTCTCACTTTGACATACAGTCTTGGTACTGTTTCAATATTATGATTAAAAACATCAGGATCAGACTCTAATATTGTTTTATAAGACTCGCCTTTTCTTAAAAAATCTGGAGTTAAAACCTCGATTGTAGTGTTTGGGTTTTTTTTTCTAGTCATCAATACCACTTCTTTAAAATGATTTGACCCACCATCTGGTAAATCATCTCTATCTACTGATGTTATAACTACATGTCTTAAGTTCAATTTATTTACAGCATTTGCTATTTTAACATGTTCAAAAGGATCTAATTTTTCTGGTTTT
>FUFK010038719.1_pt1 | contig 10406 bp, 17 predicted proteins | sample 1021851 | NCBI WGS metagenome assembly FUFK01 (sample SAMEA51879418, study PRJEB19060) | metagenome
GATATTACTGTGGATGGCATAATTGATACTGCTAGTGAAATAGCATATTACTGTGCTACAGGTAAGAAGTATAACAATAATAATAAACTTTTAAAATAATGAGCAATAAATTATATTTAGGTAGTGGATGGACGAAGAGTGGTAAATATGGAGATTTTTCTAATGTGCAAATTGATTTAAACAAACTTGCAGAGAATCCTAACTGTATTCAAAAAGTTGGCGATAGAAAATTTTTAAATTTGACCATTGGTAAACTTAGAAATAAATTAAAAGCAGGACAAGACTTGTATGTAGCTTGGAATGATTTTAGTCCTGCAAAGACAGTAGAAGATAAGGCAAGTGATATGCCTTTCTAAAATATCACATTTTATAGGTTAGTTAATGAAAGTGCCTGATAATAATAGGTTGTTTGGAAGCACCTTATTTGATGGCACTTTTTTTATATTTGTTATATGATTGAATTTTCTAAACATATTATTGGTATTTGTGGAGAACATTGGCACCCTAATATATGGACAATTTTTGGTGCATCGCCATTTCTTTTATATGCAGTTTATTATTTTAAATATCATATTAAAAAATATTTAAAAAAAATTATATAAAAATTTTTTTATTGTTAAAATTTTTTTTATATTTGAGTATAATTAAAAACAAAAACAATGAGAATAACAGACGAAAAACTAAGAAAATATCAAGAGGCATACGACTCATCAGATTATTATAAAAGTAAATTTGATGAAATTTCTAACCACTACAAGGTGTTATTTGATTATCCTCAAAAGGATATCAAGGTAACTTTTAACATGATTTATCCAAGTGAAAAAAGAATTGTGATTGCTCACTACAGGAAATTATTTGAATGTGTAACGGGTAAAAAAAAATCATGAGATACTGTAAAGAAGCACTAAAAGACGCAGCACGAGGTAAATTATCTAAAAAAATAATTATAGATGGTGAGCAATATACATTTAGAATTGAGGGTGGCGATGACCACAAATACATGGTACACTGTATAGAAACAGGCTACTGCATTGAAGATAATAATTACAGAGCAATTAAATATTTACAAAAAAACCCTCAGGTTTGGGAATGGTGTGGAAACGAATTTTTTAAATGAAAAAAATAAAAGATACAAATGATGAATACCATTTGCACAAATCTATAAGTGCAAGTGGTTTAAAAACTATATTTAAAAAGTCTGTTTATCATCATATCAACAGTTCTTTTAAAACTACAGATGCAATGAATTTTGGCAGTGCAGTACATTCTGCCATACTTGAGGGTGGAACAGATATTGCTGTTTTGCCGGAGCTCAATCTTAGAACTAAACAGGGCAAAAAGGTAAAAGATGATTTCATAAAAGATAATACCGGTAAAATTATTATTAAACCGGAAGAACAAGCTGCAATAGAAAATATAAAATACAATTTCAATAATCATAATTTGGCCAGAAGTTTAGTGCAACGTTTGACAGAAACTGAGGTTTCATATTATGGAAAAATAGATAATATAGATGTAAGAGTTAGGCCGGATGGCATAAAAGAAAATGATTATATTATTGATATTAAAACCACAGCTGATGCAAGTCCAAGGTATTTTAAAAGTTCTATTTATAACTTTGCATATCATCTACAGGCCTGTTTTTACTGCGAGGCCTTAGGTTATGACCCTGCAAAATTTAGATTTTTATGCATCGAAAATAAGTATCCGTACTCTGTAGAGGTTTTTGCCATGAGTGATGATATGATTGAATATGGAAAAGATGCTTGGCGTATTGCCTTTAATAGTTGGAAAGAGTATTTAGAAACAAACGAGGCAAAAGGTTTTTGGTGGGAAAATTTTAATAAAGATGGAAGTTTAGTATTATGAACAATTTAAACAAGAATATAAAACTTTGGTATGCTAAATTAAAAAAAGGAAATATTGGAGAGGACATAGTAAAACAACATTTGATAGAAAAATATCCTGAATATGATATTTTAGCTCACATACAAAGTAAATCACATTGGATTGATTTTATAATAATGAATAAAGAAAATTTAGATATAAAATTTTGTGAAGTAAAAACTAAAGAAAAATGGAGAAAATTTGATGCAATAGGGTTTGACGAAGAAGATTATAAATATTATGTACTATTACATAATAAAACAGGAGAAGAAATTTTTATATATTTTGTCGAAGAATTGAAATCAGAAATTAGATTATTAAAATTATCTGAAGCTATAAAGTATGATGATTTAGGCGAAACATACAGGCACTACGCTAATAAAACTGTAAACTGGTATATAAACAAACACACAAAATTTGTTTCACATCTTTCTGATTATGACAAAAAACTTTTAAAAGAAATAAACGAAGAAATAAAAAATATTAATGATGACACCTACAACTGATGATTTAAATAGAAACGAAAAAAGAGAAATCTTTGGCACTTACAATACAAACAAACAAACAAAAGCTAAAATCGATGCTTTAATGGAAGCTATGGCAAAAGCTGAATGTACTCTTGGAATAGATAGCACAAATGAAGAAAGAGAAAAAGTAAAGCAAGAGCAATTAATTTTTCTTGGAAAAATAAAAGAATTAGATGAATTAAAATACGATGTATTAAAAAAAGTATTATGACACAAAAAGAATTTGACAAATTAGTAAAACAATTAAATGATTACAGTTTTGATATTATGCAAAACAAAAGGCCGGAGTACACTAATGAAAATGAGGATGTATTAAATAATTTTAAATCTACAGCCGAAAGATTAGAAACTTCTGAGCTCAAGGTTTGGGCGACCTTTTTTGAAAAGCAAATACAAAGCATTTATGCACATTTAAAAAATGCAAATCTTAAAAAATCAGAGCCAATACATTCAAGGTTTTCTGATATAATAAATTATTGTTACTTAGGCTATGCCCTGTTTATGGAAAGAGATAATGAAAAAAAGAATAATTAAAATAGTTGCGATTGTCTTAGTAGGTATATTATCTTTATTGTATGTCCGGAATGAAATCAAGACGAAAGGGTCACGATTACGAGAGAGCCATACGAAAAGAATTTAGAAACTTTGGTTGGAAATATTGTGAGACTTCTCGATATGCATCTAAGATGATTGATAATGCTAAGATAGATTTAGTTGGCACAGACCCCTTTGCCATACAATGTAAATCAACAGTTAACAATCCAAGTTATCATAAAATACTTGACCAGATGAGGCCCAACAAACCTCAATACAAATTAATTTATCATAAGAGAAAAGGTGGCAGAGAGTACGTAATAATGGAAAAAAACGATTGGCTAGAGATTCTTGAAATGTTAGTTGATAACAAAATCATAAAAACTTATTAAAAAAAATTATTAAAATATTTTTTAATTATTAAAAATATTTATATATTTGAATATAATTAAAAATGAAAATTATGAAACTAAAAAACGGATACACAGTAAACAAAGAATTTTTGAAAAGAAAATTCCAAAATAAACTTTCAAAAAAAGTATTTTTCCATGATTATAACAGAGAATTTACCCTTACAATAGATTTTGGTAATGATTTAACATATATGGTATATTGTGAGGAAACTGGTCGTAGTGTAGAAGATGATAAATGGCAACGTATAAAAGTGATTCAATCAATCGGTGGATTTGATATAGGTTGGAATAAAGAGTTTGATTGTCCACACGACGATTTGGATTGGTGTGATGAGCAAGAAAAATACATTTATAATAAAAATTAACAAAATAAAATTATGAAACAAATAAATGAAATTATGAAACATACAGATGCATATAAGCAACTGAAAAAAAGAGAAACAACTCTCAAACAAGATGTAAAAACAATCAAAGAGTTGGCAGATGATATATATGAACAAAATGCGACCGTATATAATGAACCTTTATGGTATGAAATTCAAAAAGATGATAATCCAGAAATTTGGGATTCTCATTTGCATTATTTAGATATAGATGCAGACGAAGAAGAGGATACTGTAATACTTAAAGTTGTAGCTTATGTTAAACACAAAAGCAATGTAAAATGGTAAAAGCAATCACAGAATTTTTATTTTTGGTAGTTTTGTTTGCATTAACTTGGTTAGCTTTAATTTTAATTTGACAACTAAATTATGGAAATCTACGAAATGTTAAAAAACAATTTTTTAGATAGTTGCTCTACAAATATGCACGATTTGACACATAGAAGAGATTTAATAAACATATACAAGGAGCAGTTAAGAAAAATAAATAAGTTTATAAAAACAGAAGATAAAAGTTTAAAAAAATTAGAAGATGACAGATTTGCGAAACAATCTGCAAAGAATAAGGCAATCAGTTAATTATACAGGTGTACAAAATAAAAATATACATCCATCAGATATTGATGCTGTTTTAGAATTTGACTCAAAATATTTATTACTTTTTGAGTTAAAAGTTAAAGGAAATAAAGTACCGCTTGGTCAAAGATTGATGCTTGAAAGAATAATTGATGCTTGGGAAGACAGTGGCAAAATTGGTTCAATTGTTTATTGTGAACATACAACGCCACCAGACCAAGATATTATGTTTAAAGATTGCAAGGTTATAGGTGTATATAACAAAGGCGAATCTAAAGCATATAGAAGCGATTTAAGAGAGTTTTTGTTTAATTATGGTGAGAAGTATAACATCAATAAAATAATCGCTTAAATGCGTTATATTTGATTTATCATATTTTCATTTTGGGCTGTCAGAAATGGCAGCCTTTTTTTAATCCTCTGGCTTTTGCTCATAAAATTCAGTAATACTGTTTGTATCACCTAGCAACGTAAGGTTAGATTGTGTTGGTATATGTGAAGTTATTTTATATCTATTCTTTGCAACCTCAAATTTTATATTATCAATAGCTTGATGATTATCCTCTGATAAAGTTGTAAATGCTATTTTTGGAAAAGTTAGCATATCAATGTTTTTAACAAAGCCATTGCTGTCTTTTATTTTTCTAAAAGTACCCTCATATCTAAAATTATTAGTTGCAAATTCTTGCAATCTTTGTCTGTTTATTAAGGCCTCTAATGAAGCACCCTGTGTATCATCGAATCCTTTATATGCTGTAATGCTATTACCTGCACTATCTACTAAACTATTAGAGTATTTAGTATCATTAAGCATACCAAATCTATTTTCTACAGATTTCAAAACACCGCTGTTCTCTAAAAATTCAGTTTTTACAATTGAAGTATTAGTGTCAAAAAATGCAAGGTCAGATTGATTTCTTAACGTAACATCGTCATAATATATTCTAAAATCAGCACTTTCAAAGCCCTGCTCTCTTGGCAGAAAAAATTCTATTTGAGCTGTACCTGTTTCCGGTGGTGGGCTTATATTTACCTCATTTAGTATCCATTGCTCTTGCACAGAGCCACTTATAGTATTTATTCCTTGTGTTGCATTTGTAGTCCATTCTTGTGTGTCTACTTTCCAATAATATGTTGCAACACCAATAACTGCAAAACGGTATCTGATAGAATATAATAAAAGTTGCCCTGTATTATTTCTATCCAATGCATAGTGAGCAAAATTTAATTTTATCTCCTCAGATGTAGTTCCAATATTACCTGTATTATTACTAGCTATAACCGTTGCTGAAGCACTATTGCCGATAGTTATAAGTGAAAAAAGACCTGCATAAGGAGTAATACCATAAACAACACCAGATTGTTGAGCTGTTTCATTTACAGCAAAGGCCTTGCTTTTATCAGAAATAGTCCAATCAGTTACATCTCGACCATATGATGGCGTAGCTCCTGTTGGTGCTGTGTTATCCTCGTAACCTCCATTATTAAATCTTGATTTTAATGTGTCCTTTATTCTAACCTGTGTTCTCTGTCTGATTGCCGGTCTCCTAATAACTTTTAATAAGTCATTGTTGAGTGGTTGCATCGTTCCAGAGCTTTGTGAGCTGTTAACACTGACCACAGGGTTAGTAATTGCTTCTGTACCAACGGCAGAGCCATTTTTATCATATGTTTTAAATTCTTTAGAATATGCACCACCTCCATCACTAAATGAGGTAAGGGCCAAAGAAGCATTATCAATAATCGTCCATGAGCCCTCGTGTTGAAATATTCTACAATTAAACATTCTTAGTATTGATTCGAGTACATATTTACAATTCAAGTAATTACCATTTTCATCCTGTAAACCGTCTACACTTAAAATATATGTATTTAGATATGGGTTATCATTGCTGTTAAAACCAGAGCCTGTATTTTGATTTAATCTACATAAAACTTTATAAGTAAAATCTAAACTTCTTCCAGATGTTCCTGCACCACTTTCTAGGTTTATCTTTTTTAAACAATTTTGTATTACGTCAAATGTTTTGGGCCTTTGCGTTGTTATGTCTATATCGTAACCATTTATTGTACCTATTAAATCAGATGCAAAAATTTCTACTGCAAATGGATGTGGTGCAATCGGAAGATTGTAACTATCCTGCATTATAAATCCTGTGTAAAAGTTTCTAAAGATTGTATAACTTTTACCTGTAGTTGTTCCGGAGCTAAATATATCCGAGCTTAGTGTTAAAGTAGTATTATCGGTGACGGCTGAGACTGTTGTTGTAGTATTATCTGTGTTATTAACAACTAAATCACCAACTTTAATCTCAGAGCTAAACGATGCTGTTGAATCTTTTAGAACACTGATTGATGTAGTTGATGTGGTTGTTCCGTTTGCATTTTCTCTATTTACTTTGATTTTAAACTCTCTATCGTTTGTAGGTATAAGAAAATCATACTCACTTCTTTCCCAAACAAAATCAGCAAGATTCCAATTTGTTTCTTCAACTTGCCATTCTGCTCCACCCGTTGCTTCCTCTACATAAATTCTTAACTTACAGGTTGACCCTATTATGGGCTGAAAGTAATCGTCATCCTGCCTATAAGTGACCGTTACACCATTCTCTGCCAATGTTAAATTTGATGACGGAGTTCCGCTGTAATTCCATTGAAATATTTGTAATCTGAATTTATGATTATCGTCATCATAAAAGTTAGTAAAGTATTTCTCTCCGTATGCCATAACGCTAACCTGTTACTCTTGCTCTAAAATCACCTGCTCTCTCAAGTGCTAAAATTAAATCTTGTCCTCTCAGNGTAAATTCACCTTTTGTTTTTTGTGATGTGTTATTTAATATTTGAGGTAATCTGNTTAATGGTATTATAGCTTCTGCTCCCTGCTCACCAACCAGACCGGTGACTGGGCTCGTAACTATTCCACCTTTGGCAAAAGGCATAACACCACTTAAAAGACCACCACCTCCTCTACTTCTTCCTCCACCACCACCGAATCCAGATAACATACCAAAAACTGATTTAAATGAACCGAATCCTAAGGCAGAGGCTATCGCAGATATTGCAACCATGACTGCTAATTGTTTTAACAACTGTGCAATTATTCTTTGTATCCCTTTTATAAATGAATTAAAGCCCTCTGGATTACTTATAGCATCAAAAAATAGATTCATTCCAAACGTTACTGCATTTGCAATTCTAGCAAATTGCTCTTGTGTTCTTGATACCTCACCGACCGCTGTTCTATATTCTAATAATTCAAATTTATTTTCCGATACACCCTCTCCTAATTCTTTAAATGTTGTTTTAAGTAGATTGGCTTTATCATTAGCCATAAATAACTCAAATTGCACTTCATTAGTTATTTCAGCTAATTCCTTGAATGATGTTCCAAATTTTTTGTTAAACTCTAGTAGTGTATCAAAACCTTTTGTCTTTGTTGGTTCGACGCCTTGATTTGCTAACATAGTTCTTGCTAACAAATCTAAATCTTGGTTTTCTGTTTCTACGCCTAAAAAACTTAAAACAGCACCTTGATTAAAAAAATCTTTCATAACTTGAGTGGCTTCTTTACCAGACCTTTTAAAGCCCTCCATAGATTCTTTATTTCTATCAATACTCCTTTGTATATTATCTAACTCTCTTGGTGTTACACTACCTAAGCTTTTAAATGCACTTATCAAAGTGTTGGTGGCAACCACTATTCCATATAAAGCTCCCTCTGCTATTGGAATTGTACTGTTACCTAGTTCGGCCAAAGCTTTATCTAATTTCTGAGAAATAGATTCTTCAGTTATAATAAAAGCTTCATTTGTTGCATTTAGTGATTGTGTTAAACTTTCAAATATTTTAGCTGTTCCCTCAGCGTTAGCACCCATTAAATCTAAAACACCAGATAATGCTCTTACATTACCAAAAACCTGTGCTGCAGCTTCATCGTTGCCTTCAAATTCATTTTTTAAAGTGTTAAGAGTAGATAATAAACCTTTCTCTCTTAATTGCATTCTTAACTCGGCTGATGATAAACCCATTTCTGCAAGTGCTTCTTCTGCTTGTTGTGTTGGCTTTAGCAATGCTGATAATATACCTCTTACCTGTGTAGCTGCTTCTGCTGCATTTGTACCTGTTCTAGATAGAGCTGCAAATGCTGCACCAACCTCATGAAACTCAACTCCCATGGCTGATGCTAAAGGTAAAACTCGGCCCATAGATTGTGCTAGTTCATCTGCCTCTAATTTACCTTCTCTTACCGATGTAACAAGAACATCTGTTGCACCTGTAGCAGATAAGTTTTCTGCACCATAAGCGTTTAAAGCAGATGTGGCTAAATCAGCGACAATTTTTGTTTCCCCTAAACCAATAGCTGCTGCTTTTAGAGATGCCTCTAAAACTTCCATAGCCTCCTTACCTCTTAAACCTGCAGAGGTTATAAAGAACAATGCTTCAGCCGCTTCGTTTGCACTTCGGCCTGTGTTTGTAGCCATTTCAACGGCAGCTACACCCATTTTATCGACCTCATCTCCGGCAATACCTACCAAAGATTTAATTCTTGTCATTGATTGGTCAAATTGCTTTGCTGAGCGTACAGCTTGTGTTCCTGCAATTGTTAATCCACCAACAAATAAAAGTTTNAAACTACTTGCTGCACCTTTNATTTGCTGTTGAAANCCATTAAGAGATTTTTGAGATTGATTTATTGCACCTTTAAATCCTTTGGCATCTCCGGTGACTCGATAGTGTAATTGTTCTTGATTCATAAGAAATATTTAAAAACAAATATAAATATTTTACAACTTAAGTTTTTTTCCATTCTTTTATCTTATTCCATTTGTCAATTATTTTATCTAACTCTTCTTTAGGTAAAGGTTTAGATTTGGTAATTTTCAGCATTTTATCCTGTGGTAGTTCGAATAATTTATTTGGCTGTATTCTTTGAGAGCTTTTTGTAGCATTTAAATTTATCATCATGGCAGCTATATACCTTAATCTCTCCCATTCTAAATTTTGTTTTATTTGAAATGATTCTGATAATCTTATNTTTTCATTCAGTGTATTTTTCCAAAATACATCTGGCTGGATTCCACATTGACCAATGTAGAAATCTANTAANACNTCCCAAGCGTCCTCAGTTATTTTTTTTTTTGATTATCCTTATTTCTTTCCAGACCCATATTAAGGTCATTTCCTAATATACGTGATTGTGACAGAGTGTTCATAACTTTGGTAAGTTGCTCTGAATCAAAATCTTCAAGCCAAGAGCCAACATTATAAACAGTATAATCAATATTATTTCCCTCTTCTTGGTCATAAGCTATTAATCCAGAATATATTAATGCTCTAATAGTAGATATGTTTACACCGTCTGTGAAAAACTTATCTAAATCATTTAATCCGATATTTAAACTTTCTGTAAAGTGACACCAGAAATTCATAGAGAAGTGGAGGGTTCTTTTTTTCCCTCCAATCTCTACCTCTATGTAACCTCTTTTGCTGTTCATAAAGTAAATCTACAATTTAAAACTGTAAATTAAAAATTATGGATTTGTTCCAATAGTTACTGAGCCTGTTGATGAAAAACTACCAGAGTATGTTATTGGTGACTCACTGTCAGCAGTACTCTCTATTGAAGTTAAAAATCCATCAACTGAGTAAACTACATCACCTGTTAATGCAGTAGCAAATTTGATATTAACTTTTGTTCTATTGTTTATAAAAACAATGAGTTCTTCTAAATTTGTAGCATCATCATAAGTAACGAATCCATCGAAATTCATATCCAAACTTCTCACACCTGCAATAATTTCTCTGTAGCCACCACTATCTTTGCTNGTCGCTTCTGGCGTGTCTAAAGAGTAACTAATGCTTGATGAAGTTGTATGACCAATGGGTGAATAAGAACCACCATCTGTGTTTTTTATACTCATAATCACAGTTGTTCCATTCATTAATCCGGTTGAAGGCATAATATTAAAATTTAAATGTTAAACATATAATACTACAAAACTATAAAAAGAATATTAAAATTATTTTTATTCAGATACTGATAATGTTACAGATGTAGGATTTATCTTCTCTTCAATCTGTGC
>FUFK010058362.1_pt1 | contig 10406 bp, 8 predicted proteins | sample 1021851 | NCBI WGS metagenome assembly FUFK01 (sample SAMEA51879418, study PRJEB19060) | metagenome
ACAGGCAGTTTCTGTGTTCGCTGTGGGATATCAAGGTCACTTCACTGCACTAAGCGGTGGTGATATGTCAATCACCAACTCTAACTCTAACTTTGGTAACACTGCTCTTAGATCAGCAGGTTTCAAAGCAAAAGCATTCTCGAAAGATAAGGCAGGAGCAATAACTCATATCATTCCACCAAAAGCATTGAATGTCATATCAACAACTGCTACTGGTGCTAGTGGTAGTACATCTATCACACTGACAAATGACGGGTCAGTCAACGGGGTTATCCAAGGTATGACTGTAACTGGAACTGGTATTGCTGCAGGTACGACTGTAGGAACAGTCAACACAAATACTAGAGTAATAACATTATCTGCTGCACTGACTGGTACAGCAGGTGCAGTCATCTTTGGTGAAGAGACATCCGTGAACTGGGTCAACATTGATATACAAAGAACAAAGGTTATCAATGCATCACTTGCAGGACAAGGTGGTACACCAGGTACAAGATTATACTTATATGGTTATACAACAGAAGCATCACCACCAACAACAAGAGTACAGGGTTTCTCAGTCGGAGCAAGACAAGATGGTACAGGTAATACTGCTATCGCAGACAAGATCAACTGTCTCCTAGTTGCAAACGGTGCAACGACTGCAACAACACAGTCAGCAAGCATATCACCTTATGGTCCTAGTGTATCTGGACTAGCAGCAGGTGTGACTGGATCACCGATCCAATATGACAGCACAACCTATACAATAGGTGGACAAGCAGGTTCAGTCGGTGGTTGGTATCTATCAGTTTCATCAACAAATAACGAAATTTATACAACTTTATCAACTAATGCACAATATAATACTGTAAACTTTACACCAAGTACATTTATAAAGAGGATCCCTGATCCAAGAGACTTACAAGATAGAACCTATCGTGTAAGATATGTGATTGATAAGGACAAGTCTAATCCTCTACCTAGAGATCCTATCTCTGGTTTCGTACTACAACCTCTGAATAGTGACACTACATCATTTAACTTGACTAAGTGTTTCTACATCTATGATATTGAAACAGTTCAAGCATTTGAAAGAGGTGTTAATGATGGAATATATTATCTAACATTACTATGCGGTTCTATTGCACCGTCAACATCTAACTTTAACGACAGGAAGTTCTCACAGAACGTCAACGAAGTATATCCTACATTTGATAGAGATAACCCAGTTGCTGATCCTGATGCTGCAGTTTCTGTTGCTGATAATGTTACCATAGGTCTTGTCAATGCAACTGATGGTGCTACACCAACACCTGCATTAGATCCAAAGAGATCTATTACTAAGGAATCAACTGTATTCCTACTCACAGACACAGGTTGGACACAACCAGGCACAACACCAAACTATGACTCAGGAAACGCACTTCTCTCGAATGTGCAACTCACTGCACGAGCAGGTGATGAGGAAACACGAAAAATTAAGATTCGAGAAAATAATGATGGAACAGTCGCACCGATCAANGTNGAGTTCCGACGTCACTCTATCCTCAGATCAGGTAATCACACATTTGAATACCTTGGTTTCGGACCTGGAAACTATAGTACAGCGTTCCCGCAAACCCAAGTTGAGACACTAACTCAAGAACAGATTAGATTCTCACAGTCTATTAAAGAAGAAGGCGGAGTATCATTCTACTCTGGACTTAACTCTAACGGTGACCTATTCATTGGTAACCAAGTTATCAACCCTGTTACAGGTCAGATTACTAACGAAGACATCGCACAGTTAAACGTTGTTGGAGAAGAAAGCACAACGATTCAGACATTCTCTGAGTTGGTGCTGACTGATAAACTAACTGTACTTGGTGGTGCATCTAACCAGTTAGAATCTATCTTTGCAGGTCCTGTTACATTCCAAGGACAACTAACTTCTACGAATAATATACAGGCAAGAAAGATCTCTTACTATAACCAAGATGGTACAGTTATCAAACAAACTCTGCTCGCACCTGCTGATGCAAGTGGACAACCAGATTTTAGTAATATCACCAACTACGCTACACCTGCTGACGGTGACCTTGTTTATAATATTAACTGGACGCCTGGGAAATCTCTTGGTTGGATATACTACGGTGGATACTGGAAAGAGTTTGGTCTCACAGATACTGGTGAAATCAATATTGATACTTTCTCTGGCACTCAACATATTGGTATTGGTACTGCTGCTGTATCTGGATTCAGAGTTGGACTACTAGGTAACGCAAAAGTAGATGGTGACTTAGTTGTTACTGGACGAGGTGGTGTTGGTGCTGATAAGTATATCACTAAAACATACACAGGAGACGGTACCACTCTAACGTTTGCTGTAACTACATATAGTGGAGGCATCAAACACACTGATGATTCACTCTTAGTATTCCTCAATGGTGTAGCACAGATTGCAGGAACTAACTACACAGTCGATTCAAATGGTGCAAACGTTGTATTCTCATCAGGAGATGCACCTTTAGCATCTGACACTGTTCACATTCTAGAACTACCTATCTAATCTCATGGCACTTTCAAGAGTAAGTGGTAATCAGATTGCCACTAGCACACAAGCACTCATAACTACACTGAAGTTTTTTAACACTAACTCAGTGCTTGAGTTACCTACTGGTACAACAGCACAAAGACCAACAGGTGTATCCATAGGTACGCTACGTTTCAACTCAACAATAGACCAAGCAGAGATTTATAAAGCAGATGATGGTACAGGTAGTGCAGGTTGGTCACCAGTCGCAGGTGGAGGACCTGCTATTGGAACTGATAGTATTATTAGAACTAATCATAATCAAATACAAGAAAATCTCACAGTCGGACCAACTGCTAACAATGGTGCTGAGTTTACTAACGGAATGAGTGCAGGTCCCATATCCATAAATTCTGGTTTCACTGTTACAGTCGAGTCAGGTGCTGCATGGAGTGTTAGATGAAGTTACGAGTACGAAACATACAAGGTCTTTCACCTAACTTTACAGTCACAATAGATGAAGATAGTGATATGGCATTCAAAGGTGGAGCAGAGTTGAGAGTTGAAAACCAAAGTGCCTTACCATTACCATATGGTACTACTAATGCATTTGCTGCTAGACAAATAACTCATTCACCAAGAAGAGGATATGAAAACGGAGAACTAAGATATAATCTATCAACACAAAAACTAGAAGTATTTAATAACGGTGTCTGGTCAGGCTAAACTGATTGTCGAGGATGGTGATGTACCTGACTTGACATTATATCAAAAAAGAATTAAAATATGTAATGACTGTCAGTATAAATCCCCTATTGGGATCTGTACTAAATGTAACTGTGTGCTTGCAGTTAAAGCACGCTTTCCAATATTCAACTGCCCGATCAATAAATGGTAATGAGTCCTTTTGCAGGTGGTGAACCTGTAATCACAAAGTCTACACATCATGACAACTTTATATCTGAGTTTGAGACTAACTTAGATTGTACAGATATAATAGAATATTATAAGTTCATATCAGAGAATGGTTTGACAATTAAGAGACACTCAGAAAAAGGTGCTGCTGATTCTCAAATCTTTATGCATGAATTACCAGTAGAATATTTTCACGATAATCTATCACGTTCAATCTTCCAACGTTGGAACTATGTTACTGACCAAGCACTACGAGAGTATGTACTAAAATATGACATCTTAGTTGGTCGTAGGTTTCAACATACTATGGCAAAGATTCAAAAAACAGAACCAGGACAGGGTTATCATGCTTGGCATTATGAGTCAACACCCTCTGCACCATACCGTAAGTTAGCAACTATGATCTATCTGAACGATGGATTTGAAGGTGGTGAAACAGAATTTTTATATCAACATTTCAGAGTCACCCCAAAGGCAGGTAAATTTGTAATATTTCCCTGTGATTGGGCATGGACACACAGAGGAAATCCTCCCCTAAATAATGATAAGTATATTGTTACTGCATGGGTNGAAGAATATCCAACGCCAGGACAATAAATAGAAATACTATAACCTGTTCAAATGAGCAAACTTACTGTAGGTAGTATCGGTGGTATACCTGCATCACTTAATCAATCTACAATTCCTACAGGACATACGCTGCAGATAAACGGTAATGTGTATCATGATGGAACTGGTGCCTTGCGTCTTCCTACAGGCACAACTGGTGAAAGACCAAATTCACCTTCACCAGGATATATGAGGTGGAATACAACATTAGGTGCAGTTGAACTCTATAATGGAAGCACATGGATACAATATTACGGAGAGAATGGTACATCTAACGCACCATATACATCACTAGCAAACTTATCTGCTGATGATCCTGGTTCTGGATATTGGTATATTAAGTTTGATGGAACTAATATAGAAGAAGTATATGCATATAAAGACACCAATGGAAAGTATTGGGTTATGGTTGCATCTATCACAGATGATACATCACATGGTCAACGTACAGGTGGTTCAGACTCTTGGTACGGTAACTGGACAACTACATCAACTACTGGTAATGCAAGAAATGCGATGATATCTGACTTCAAGTCAAATCACTACAGAGGATGGACAGCAGATGATGTATTGATTATGCAGGGGTTTGCTACATCTGGTACACCTTACGATACATCAACTGAAGTTGGATATATTACTGGTTGCTTTACTAACAGAGGTGGTAACATGTATAATATGTTCCGTGACCATATTTCTCTTGATGACCATAATAATATTGGTGGCACTGAGATTGGTGGAATGCAATTTTTTAAGGGGTCTGCAGCAGCATCGGACAGTAGATATAGAAGTAATAGTGCAGGTGAACTAGATCCAAATAATACTTGGCATTTATCACCCGCAAACTGCGAAAACTATGCTTTTAGTATGATTAACGCACTTGGTTGTTCATCAAATGGATGTAACGTTGAACACCATGCATGGGTAGGACAAACAAATAACAACTACTCAAATCAAAACTTCCCAGAACCTAACTGGTCTAGTACTTGGGGAATAAATAATCCTGGTTCCCAGAACCATATGTATTGGTTATTCTTTTACGCATAAGATATGAGTACTCTAAACGTTAACGAAATACATGCATCCTCGATGAATAATTTCGAGATCAACTTTGACGATGGAGAGTCAATGGTAGTTGAGGGTTCTTGTAACTTACACCCTCTATCACATTTTAAGATACCTGCAGGTACTACAGCACAAAGACCTTCTTCCCCTGCTGCAGGTATGATAAGATTTAATACGGAAGAGTTGCAAGTAGAAGTTTGGAACGGTAGTTCATGGTTACAAATAGTTAGAGCATCAGCAGGTGGTAATAATGGTAGCACACCTGATAAGGCAGCAGCAAATGTTCAAGAACTTATGGACGCAGGTGTTGCTGCAGATGGTAACTACTATATGAATATAGATGGTACAACCCGTAGATACTTTGTACCGATCAATAGTCACCCGTATTATATTCTCATAGGTAACTGGGGTGGTGGTGCACCTGTATTTTTTAGTAATGCTGCAGCATTAACAGGACAGAACTTAAATGATCAAGGAGATACAACTCCTACAGGTAACTTTGATTATAACTCAACTTGGGGTTTTTTCAGAAACGTAAGTGGATCTGATTATAGACACGCAACTTTTAGTAATAGAGGTATTACATATCGATATGTAAAGATGAGAATGAACCTCTATAACTATTATTCTAATGATGGTGTTAACGGACGTAACTTCCTAAATATTTCATCATCAGTTGGTGATGGTTTAACCATCATGCGTAACAATTCTGGTGCAGGGGATGGACAGCATATCTTTACTTACTATTCTGCTATCTCTAACAATGATGGTAACTCATGCCCATCAGTAGCAGGAACTCAACCTACACACGTTGCAAGTGGTAATAATCCAGGTGGTTATATGGGTAACAGATATACTTGTTTCTCTAGATCTGGAAACGGTTATACTTCAGAATATGTGAGAAACTTCTCAGCACAGGCAGGAGATAACAATGGTGGTACAGGACCAAATGTATTTAATGGTGATGCATGGTTCACCGTTGATTTAGGTCAATCATACACTGATGACATGCATATTGTAATACACTCAGATCAGGCAACGTCAAACGAAGATACATACCTTAAAAGAGGTTGTGTACTTGTTCGACCTGCATAAATAACAAGGAAGGAGTAAAAAGTCACGAATGTCACAATTAAACGTTGATAAAGTTGTATCCCTGACAGGTGGAGGTGGAACCGCAGAGTTTCAACTGGAAGCGTCTGGCAACTTTAATTTTGATTCTGGAACTCTTTATGTTGATTCTACTAACAATAGAATTGGTATTAATGACGCAACACCTAGTTTTACCTTAGATGTTGCAGGTACTGATGGTATGAAAGTTCCAGTAGGAACTACTGCTCAAAGACCAGGTTCACCAGTAGAAGGATTATTCAGATATAATAGTACAGATAGAACCTTTGAAGGTTACTCATACGATCAAGATGCAGCACAGGTACAATGGGGTCCTATTGCAGGAGCAGGTAGTTCATTACCAGATCAATCTACAAACAGATATTCAGCATCATACACAGTTGGAGCATTACTAAGATCAGACGGAACTAACGCATACTGGTCATTTGATGGAGAAAACGATACAGGGTGGTCAACAGCAAGAATTTGGACACATGGATATGTTGGTGGTGGATACCAAAGTGGTTCGCCATGGCAAAATGTTAACAGAACAGTTCATTCTACAGATACATCAACAAACTTAGGAGATATTTTAGATAGATCGGGTGCTTATATGTCAGGGTCTTGGACAGATACCAAGCACTTCTTTCACTCTATGGAGAACACATATCGAGGTTCTTCAACCTATACTAATGCAATGTCAATGTCAACTGAGACTGGTTTAGCACATCAATCTGCATGGGATATGACGGTGAGCAGAGGTTCAATGGGATCTCACCAAGATCATGTATTTGCAGGTGGATACTCATACTTATATGGTGGTGGTAACTCAAGAACTGACGTGTTTAACTTAAAAACAGAGGTTATGAGAACCTCTGGTTTCCCGCCAGATTATGATGATGGTGGAGATGACCCTACATGGGGTGGACACGGTAGACTCTATGGTTGGGTCAAGAGATCAGGAACTAGAAGAGGTCAGTTTTTCAAGACAGAATCATGGGTATCGTGGGAACACGGACCAGGTGGTGATGGTTGGAAAAAGATTCTTCCTACTATGTTAGGACATATGTACGTTGGTACAGGTAATAACAACCAGAACGGTAACCAGAAGTGTAGTGACCTTACTGGTATACAGGTTAGAGGTCTTAACTTTGGTAATATGGGTGAAGAAAACTTTGAAATGGGTATGAGAAAAGGTTATTGTTTAGGTAACTATAATGGTTCACAGAACAATAATACATTTAAAGTTAACTACAATAGTGATAGTTACAACAATTTAGGTGGAAACGCACCACCAACAGGACATGGTGGTATGTCATCAGCACACTGTTCGTCCTCTAGTTCTGTATCAGGGCAGGGCAACTACGATTATGGTACAGCAATTCCTAACTACTAATGATTAGCACAACTTCAAATGACGTCATCGTCTTAGATGTCGAGAAATATCCTCAAGTAGGGGAGTGGGGTATCCATGTTGGAACTTATTTGGGATTAGAATCCTATCATCTTGCAGACGAATATTTTAAATACATACCACAGCACATAACTTATCTTAGATATTCCAGTAAAAATGGTATCATGGGAGATAAGTATTGGGGAGAGATCAGATTCCAGAGATCTACCTATGGTGTAAATGAAGAAGGAACTACAAATAAAGAGAAAGAGACTATAGAGGATTCAATATACTCAGATTATGTTATTCCTTTTATGAAAGATGTGATAACCCTAGCGATTCAAGAAGAGTTTGAACACAGACATAATGTTCTTTTAACTAAGTTTTCTACACTTGAAGAAGCAACTTGGGTAGATCAAATATGCGAGGCAACCGCATATATTGCTGATAATTCCTTTGAGACAAAACTTATACATAAGTTAGCAGAGGTCAGGGACTTGACAACTTTGGAGTTTGCGACTAAAATAGTTGATAAACAAAACGAGTTTAAAACAAAACTCTATGACCTAGCAGTCGCAGAACAAAAGATGATCCAGATTGTAAATGGATGTACGAGTGTTCGTGACTTGAACGTAGTGCTTGAAGATTACTTCAGCATTGCAATGTCAAATGCACAATGTCTTGAATATGGAAGATGCACAACCAATGAAGAAACAGGAAACATCGAAAGAAAAGAAACTTTCGACTACTCAGGCGGATACAAATTCTGATTATCATATCAGAGAGACTTTAGAAGATTTAAAACATATAAGTGAATATGATGTAGACAAGTTTGATGAAGCGTTGATGGCATGGTCAGAACAACAACACTTCGGACAAACTAAATTTCAAAACGAATACTTTGTTGTAAACTCACAAGTATCTCCATACAGACAAGTACGTCAGGCAATGATGGAGATACAGGGTAGAACTAACGCATTACAAAAAACTACTATACAGTTCAAGCGTTGTCTTAATGACATTGCTAGAGTTACTGCTGCTCGTGATAAAGAGAAAGATGAGTTTCATAAGATTGACAGACAGTATGAACTAGAGTTACTGTATCTCGATAAACAAATATGGTTAAANAAAATCCACCAATGTAAAGAGGAACTNAATGGTTTNTTTGNNATNATNAANGNAAAGGCAGGNACTNNNAANCCAGANGANATNNNAAANATATTAGAAGACAAAGAGTTAGAGANTATGGAAGAGCATAAGTATTGGATTGCTCGTATGGGAAAACAAAGTGCGATAGATTTGCTAACTACTGGTAGAATACAAGCAGGTAACCTAGAGTCCTTGCTGCAAATGGCACCAGAAGACCAAGCAGCAGTTACCGATCTTGCTATGATGTACTCAACAGCAGTTAATAAATCCATTGGAGGTATTAAAGAAGCAGCAGAGGACAGAGTAGAGAAGATGATGGAAGGAAAACCCCCACAACTATTTGACACAGCAGGTGTCTTATCAGATTATGCAACTAACAACCTTAAGGACAGGAGTCTTCAGTCTTCCGATCAACCCGAAACTCAGTCCTGAGTTCATTGATAGTGACTTTATACCATTTCTAAAGAAACATTCTAACTTAATATACGACTTGTATTTCACTACAAGAATGCCACCCTTTATGCAAGACGCAATGGGAGACGTATTTCGTAGTGTCAATGATGCACAGGGAGCAGTGAAGAATGCATTATATATCTCGCAAGAGACAGGTATACCCCTATCAGCAACTTTCAATAATATATGGGTCAGACCAGATCAAAAGAACTTAGATGAGTTCATCAAGAACTTTAAGTTTCTATATGACAATGGTGTAAGGTGTGCAACAATACCTCATACATCATGGGTTTCTACGGGTCAGATACAACGGGAATATCCAGAGTTAGAGATAAAGAATACTATACTNAGAGAAGTATCTAAACCAAATGAAGTAGTATCACTTGCAAGTGCAGGGTTTCATTATATCAATTTAGATCGTGATGTGATGAGAGATAGACCANTATTAGATCGTATTGTAGAAGCAAAGAAATATTGTCACAGTAAAGGTAATGACATAATGCTATCACTNTTGGCAAATGAACATTGTTGGGGTGGTTGTCCTATNATGCCAGANCATTATCAATATAATGCAACAAGAGNAGGNAGTGACCCTCAATACTTNAATAGNACNATAAGTCGTGTGTCATGCTCACGTTGGGAACAGTATGACCCTGCTAGTGAACTTAAAGCAGCAAACATTCCGCCATGGAGAGAGGATTGGGAAGAGTTCCTAGATGCAGGTATTGATGTGTTCAAGTTACATGGCAGAGAAGATGCTATGAGATTGAAGGAATCTATGGACATCATAGAAAGATGGGCAAATCATGATGAAATGATGCAACCAACATTTAGTGAGTACATGGACGACGTGGAGATGCCAGAAGCACCTATAAATATCTGGCGAGAGAAAATAAAATCNTGTAGGTTCGATTGTTGGGATTGCAACTATTGTGAATCTGTGCTAGAATCTAGGTTAAAGAAGCAAAAACGAAAGGAAATGAATCCACTTGTTGATCTTGCAATAAGGTCTATTGATGCTGCTGTTGATAACAAATCTAACTTCAATCCAAAAGGATATGATGTCTTAGGTCTGTCATCAAATAAAGTCAGACATTTACTTAACAACTTATGTCAGGAACGTGGCACTGTATATGTAGATGCAGGTTCATACATGGGTAGTACAGTATTTGCTGCTCTGTATGGAAATAGTGCGGTCAAGGCATATGCTATTGATGACTT
>FUFK010763039.1_pt1 | contig 10406 bp, 8 predicted proteins | sample 1021851 | NCBI WGS metagenome assembly FUFK01 (sample SAMEA51879418, study PRJEB19060) | metagenome
ATCATATGGTCCTAGTGATATATTAAGAGTTAATGTTTCTTTTTCATACATGAGATATGTAAGAGAAAGAAAGGATGTTAAACTTAGTGATTTTAGAAATAGTTTAAACTTCCCTCAAACTTCTACCTTTGGAGCATTANAGGAGATTTTNNAGGTTTCTAAAAGTNGCATATATATAATACTGATAATTTTGAGTTGAAATGCCATTACCTACCATAGCAACCCCAACATATGAGTTGGAGTTACCTTCATCAAAACAATTACTTAACTATAGACCTTTTCTTGTTAAAGAAGAAAAACTTTTAGTTCTTGCATTAGAGAGTGAAGATACAAAACAAATTACAACTGCNATNAAGACAGTTATNAAAANTTGTATTCTTACNAAAGGAATCAAAGTAGAGGATCTACCTACATTTGANATTGGAATATCTATTNCTAAACATCAGAGGNAAATCTGTTGGAGANGATGTAGAAGTAAATCTTATTGCTCCTGATGATAATGNAACCTCTGTTCCTGTCACNATTGCNATTGATGANATNAAAGTCACAGAGAATGAANATCANACNAAGCAAATCAAAGTTGATGATGATTTNATGATGGAGATGAAGTATCCTTCCTTAGATCAGTTNATTAAAAGTAACTTTGATTTTAAAGAAGAGAANAATATGGANAGATCTTTTGATCTNATAGCAAGTTGTATTGATAAGATCTATAATGAAGNGGAAGTTTGGTCTACTGCAGACTGNACAAAGAAAGAGGTAGTCAATTTCTTAGAACAGATGAACTCAGCACAGTTCAAAGAGATAGAATCTTTCTTTGAAACAATGCCTAAGTTNTCTCATACTGTTGANATTGTTAATCCTAANACTAAAAAGAAGAGTACTGTCGTGTTGGAGGGTTTGTCGTCTTTTTTCGCGTAGGCATGATCCANATGGATCTAGAGAATTATTATAAATTGAATTTTGCCTTGATGCAGTACCATAAATATTCATTAACTGAGATTGAAAACCTCATGCCTTGGGAAAGAGATGTATATGTTGCACTTCTCAAGCAACATCTAGAGGAAGAAGAACTCAAACGCAAACAAAATGCCTAAGACTGCTTCTAAAAAACCAATAAAAGCTGACAAGTTGTTAAACTTAGAGAAAAGAGGTCTAGCTGAGACCATGGTTGAGGGTGCAAAGAAAAGAAGAGGAAGACCAAAGAAGTTAAAGACCCTTGAAGAAGTAAAGGCAGATATAGATAAAAGAAATCCAACTTATGTAAGTCCTATCACAGGGGGTCTTTTACCAGGCACAGGACCTAAAGAACCTAAGGAGAAAAAAGATGAGTTAAAAGACTTTCTTCTTAATGTTCTTCAACCTAGTTTGACTAAGATAGAAGAAAATCTTGGTAAAATTCTTGGTAACTTTGATAACCAGATAGAATTGGAGAAAGAAAAACAAGATGATTTAAGAGTATCTGAAGATATTGCTGGAGATAAAGCAAGGGAAGATAAGTTAGAGAAGCCAAAAGGAAAAGGAATGCTGAAGACTGGATTTGATAAGGCCATCAAACCTGTAACAGGAATGATGGATATGGTAATGAATTTCTTTAAGAATGTCCTCTTGGGTGGTGCTGTCATGGGTTTGCTAAACATCCTTGAAAATCCTGATGTAATTTTGAAACCTTTAAAAGGTTTTGCTAATGGACTCATAGATCTTGGTAATGCATTGATAAAGGGTATAAACAGATTTGTTTTAGGACCTATTAATTTTGTTTTTCAAGGTTTATTAGATGGACTTCAATTTATTCTCAATCCAATTGGTATGTTGATGAGAATTTTTAAAATAGGAGAACCTCAAGACTTACCTTTAGATGCTTTAAGAGAAAAATTACCACCAGTACAGATACCTGAGATTCCAAAATTTGAGATGCAAGGTGGTGGTGAAGTGCCTGGTGAAGGAACAGGAGATACAGTTCCTGCAATGTTAGAACCAGGTGAATTTGTAATGAGTAAAGGTGCTGTTGATCAAGTTGGAGTTNANCAATTAGAANNNATGAATGCAGAGGGTGGTGGTACTAATCAACCAATCATGAGAGGTGGTACATCATATGCAAAAGGTGGTGGATCCATAGGCATTAAAGGAAAGGGTAATACAGGAACAATGGAGATGAAAGATGTAGATGGAAAAAAAGTAGGATCAACTTACAATGTAGTCTCTGGTAAACCAGGTACAGAAAACATTTCACAAGAAATGAGAAAAGATGTGTCTGGTGAGGGATATCCAATGCCAGATGGAACATATAAAGTTCATAGTTTTGATGAACATGGTCCTTTATCAGGAGCATTAAAAGGATTAGGTGATTGGTCTGCTTATGTTGGTAGTGGTGATGGTAATATGGGGAATAGATCAGGAATGATGATTCATAGTGACATAGATCCCTATGGAACATTAGGATGTATTGGTGTTAGTTTGGGTGGAAAACCAGGCACTGAAGCAGAAAAAGGTTTCTTAAAGGCATGGTCAATGACCAACCCTGAGACTATTTCAGTTGATTTTGGTGCACCAACTGGAGATGCTAGTGATATGGGAGGTGGCACAAGATCTGAGACATCAGATAATAGCATAGCAAAGATGTCATCTAGTCAATCAGGATCTAAAACTACGCCACCACCCACTCCAAATGGTGGTGGTAAACTTGCCATGGCGGGTGGTGGAGGATCTGGTGGTTCTAGTGGATTAACTTCTGGTAATGCACCTGCTTCTAGAACAGGATCAAAGAATTTCTCATCAGTTGATATGCGTGATGATTCTAATATTATTGTTCAATCAATTTATAATTTGGTGGGATAAATGGCTATAATTACTACTCTGGTTACTGGTTTAAAAATATTAAAAAAATCTTTGGATAAGAAAAAGATGAAGGAGAAAGCCAAAAAATTTGTTGGAGGTGATAAGGAGGAGAAGAGAGCAAAGATAAGCAAAATAATGGATAGAGATAGNTCATATGGTGAGAAAACCAAAGCAAAAAAACCTGCATCAATATCTAAGTCTAAATTAATGAAAATTGATATAGACAAGGTATCAAAAGTAACTCCTGATTCTGCTAAGATAGATTATAAAGCATTCACTGCAAAGGTAGATAACATAGTTGGTATGACAGATGCACTAGCATTTCTTACTGGTGCTCAATCTGAACAGAAGAAGAGTGAATTAGAATTATTGCGTCAACAAAGAGAGGCAGAAAAGAAAAGAAAGAAAGAGGCAAAGTTGGAGAAGAAAGATGGTGGTGCACTAGGAAAAATTGGAAAAGGTATTAAAAAAACAGCACAAGGTCCTTTAGATATGGCAACCAATTTCATTACCAATATGGCAATTGGTGCACTAGTATTCTTTTTAATAAACAACGTTGATAAGATAAAGGAAATATTTAAAACCATAGGAGATAATTTAAATAAATTTTCTAAACTTTTAAGGGTGACTATTTTTGCATTCCAAGAAGGAATGAAACTTGTCAAGGCAGGTTTTAAAATGGCAGGTAAAGGATTAAAGAAAGTATTATCTCCAATAGGCAAAGCTTTCAAAGCAATAGGATCTAAAATTAAAGGTGTTTTTAAAGCTTTAGGAGGTAAATTTCTTAAATTGCTTAAAAAATTACCAGGTGTTAAAGGATTAACTAACTTGATTAAAGGTGTTGGAAAAGTTCTTACTGGAGCAAAAACAGCAGTCACTGCAACAAAGACTGTAGCCAAAAAAGTTGTTAAAAAGACAGTTAGTAAGGTAGCAAAACCAGTCACCAAAATAACAAGTAAAGTAGCAAGTAAAACTACAAAAGTAACTAGTAAGGTAGCAGGTGGTGTTCTTAAAAAAGGAATAGCAAAAGCACCTGGTAGATTGTTGATTAAATTGTTTGGTAAGAATACAGCACAGATGGTTGCTAATTCTGGCAAATTATTTAAAACATTGGCAAAAGGAGCAAAAGCAATTAAGATTCCTATTCTTGGTCCTATAATTGTTGCAATTACTTCAATATTATCTGGTGATAATTTTGAAAAAACTATGTTTAAAACTCTAGGCACTGCGTTTGGAGGTATGATTGGAGGTGGACTTGGAGCAGCTCTAGGTGGTCTTGGAGCACCTTTTGGTATGTTGATTGGTGAAATAGTTGGTGAATTTATTGGTGATTTACTGTATAATGTGATAAGAGGAGATGATGATGGAACAAAGGGTGTAGAATTTTTAAAGAAAAAGTTTGGTCAGATACTAACTGGTGCAGGTAATGCAGTTAAAGCAGTAGCAGATTGGGTTGGTGGAGGAATCAAATCCTTCATAAACAATGTGCTCAAAACAGATGCTATTGAAGTACAAGAGGGTAAACCAAGAGGAATTAGAATGGCACTTACCAGAGGTACTAAGATTTTTGGATTATATGATTTCTTTAAAAATCTGGGATTTGCTGAAGGTAAGGATGGTCAGATAGATAAGTTTCCAAATCTTCTCAATATACTTAATCCATTTAAGTTCTATCCTTTAATATTCAAATCTTTCTTTGGTAGGGGAGATGAAAGTGAATCTGTAACTAATGGAGGAACAGGAGCATCCATATCAGGAGGTGGAGAGGAGAAAGAAGAAACAACAGCAGCAAAGGTAGAAACTTCAGATAATAATGATGATTATACTTTAGAAGATGTATTAGATGATGCAAAAAAAGATGCTGCATCTAGCAGTGAAACTACAACTGCAGAACTAGGAGAAAAAGATACTTCAACCACTTCATCTACTGTGTCTGATGTGTCATCAAAAGCAACATATGAAGAATCAGCAGCTGGAACTGTAATATTAACAAAACCACAAAGAAGTGATTTTATCAGAGGTAAAGCAGGTCAATCAAGATATGAACAAGCAATGATAATGTATAACAGTCAAAAAGAGATGTTAAATAGTTATCAGAAAACACAAGTGAAAGCAAGTCTAGCCAAGATCTAATGTCAGAAAACGCTCCAGAATCAGCAGGTAATATAGTAAAGTTTCAGATCTCATCTAACTTTACAGAATATGCTGTTGATTTATCAGCAGGTGTAGTTGACTTTCGCTATTATGAAAATGTTCTAGCTAATAATGTGACTGCCTCTGCTACAATAGTAGAAACAGGATATCAGGAAGATAGTGGTGGTGATGCTGGTGGAAAGCAAAGTACAGTTGATGGACTCCCTATCAGAGGTGGAGAGAGAACTGATATTACAATTGAAGATGCTTATGGTAATGAATTAACTCTTGAGGAAGGACTATATGTGAATAGACTTAGAGATGTAGATCCAAGTACATCAAAAGATGTGTATTTTCTTGATTTTGCATCTAAAGAATTTTTTGCTAATGAACAAACTAGAGTGGTAAAAAGATATGAGGGAAATATAGGAGACAATGTTGAGAAGATTTTAAAAGATGTATTGAAGGTTGAATCAGATATAGAGATTGATAACACTGGTGCTACATATAATTTTATAGGAAATGATAAGAAACCTTTTTATATCTGCACTTGGTTAGCATCTAAATCTATACCAGAGTCAAATAAAGGTGGACCAGCTGGATTCTTATTCTTTCAAACACGTAATGGATTTCATTTTAAATCAATAGATAAGATACTTGGAGGAGAGGCAAAGAAAAAATATATTTTTAATAATTCTACTCAAATACCAGAGGGTTTTGATGCTAAAATATTAACATATGAAATTAATAGTGATGTGGATGTAGGCAAAAATTTAATGATGGGTATGTACAATAATAGATCAATATTCTTTGATCCAGTATCATTTGATTATGAAGTGCGTAGTTTTCCTGAACCTGAGAAACCTCAAACAGAGGGTCAAATTGTAAATGAAGAAAAAACTCCTGCACCCCCATCACGTGAACAACTTGTAGAAAAAACTGAACTTGCTGCAGAGGAACCTGCAAGTGAATTAATTGCAGAAGAGTTTAGACAATCACCAACCAGACTCATGAGTTTTGTTGTAGATACTGGTGCAATACCAAGTGGTCAAAATGCACAAGAACAGTTAGCTAACTGGAATGAGGATAAAACTAAAACTAATTTTGATTTTAAAGATACTGCGGTACAATCTATAATGAGATATAATCAGTTATTCACAGTTAAGACTGATATAACTATACCAGGAGATTTTACTATTAAAGCTGGTGATTTAGTTGAGTGTAGTTTTCCTGAGTTATCAGGTGCTGAATCAGAAGAAGTAAACTCTGAAACAAAGGGGAAATATATGGTGGCAAGTGTATGTCATAGAATCACTCCTGNTTCATCAACCACCAGCCTTTCTTTAGTACGAGATTCATTTGGAGGAAAATAATGTTAGATCAAGGATTATTTAAAAATCATTTTGTAGGTAGAGATGGATTTGTCTGGTGGATAGGACAGATTGCTGATGAAAATACATGGAANNCAAANATACCAGGATTTCCAGCTCCAACNAATGANTCAACTGAGGAAGAGGTNATTGGTTTTGGTGAAAGATATAAAGTTCGTATTATGGGGTATCACACTGCTGCTCCATCAGAACTTACAGATGAAGAATTACCATGGGCAACAGTCATGTATCCTGTTACTGCTGGTGGTGGGGGTAGAGGATCATCTCAGAATGCTAACCTAACACAAGGAACCTTTGTTTTTGGATTCTTTTTAGATGGTGATAATGCACAACAACCTGTGATTATGGGTTGTCTGGGATACAATGATTATCATGAGGTAATGAAAAATGTGCCTGATGCTAAGTTCTTACCTTTTAGTGGATACACACCTAAAGATAAAATTGCTACAACAGGAGTTAGAGATAATGAAACAAAAGAGGAAAAGGTAGGACAGGCTCAAAAGGATGGAACAGATTTTAGTGGTGAAACAACAGAAACCTCTACTGGAAATACCTCTAGATCAGACTTAGCATCTAATGAACAAAAGGAAGATGGACAGAAACAAGAAGCATTATCAGTTAGATCTGACTGTAAACCAGTTCCTACATCAAAGATAAGAACTCAGATGCAAAATCTTTTGAAAGAAACTCAAAAAGTAAAGAGAGCAAAAGATGATAAGAAAATAAATCTAGCAATAGATACAAGTAAATTTGATGAAAAGATAGAAGAGATAACTAAAAAGGCAAGTAAAATGGTAGCTGGAGAAATGAAATGGATAACAGCTCAAATTGAAAAAACTTCTATTGAAAAAATTAACACTGAAATGAAGAAGAAGTTTTTTGAAGTACCAATTAATGAAAGACAAAAATTAAAGGAAGAGGTTGAAAAGGTTAATGATGAATTGTCTTGTGCATTTCGTAATATCATGGATGGATTAGAAACACTTGTTCTTGGATTACTAGAGGACATGGTAAAGAAAGCTGTAACTGCACCACCTTGTATGGCTGATAATATGGTGGGTGCCATGATAGGTCAGATTGCTAATGCAGTTGGAGAAACTTTAAAAGATATTCTTGGTGGACTAGATGACCTTCTTGATTTCCAAAGTCCAATTGAAGGCATGGCTGAAGGTGGAGTAGAAGCACTTAATATCATTGATGATATTATTTCTCTTTTAGAATGTGATGAAAAACCTGGTTGCCCTGAAGTAAGTGAATCAAGTTTATGGGATGGTGGTAGTGTTACTCCAGATACAGGTCTTAGTGATCTTCAAAATATTGCCAAAGGATTTTCTGATATATTAGATAGTTTTAAAATGTCTGACTTTAAAGCTCCATCTCTTTCATTTGGTGACTTATTTGGTGCTGGTGGATGTAACTCTGGACCTGTTGCCTGTGGACCTCCAACAGTTAAATTCTTTGGAGGTGCAGGATCAGGTGCTGCAGGTAATTTAATTATTGGTGCTTTAGGTGAAATAATGGGTATTGATATGGTTGATCTTGGTATTAATTATGATAGAGATGCAAATGCTGTAGTCATAGACACATGTGGAAAAGGTCAAGGTGCTGTTATAAGACCAGTGGTTGTAGATGGTCAAATTACAAATATAAATGTCATAGAACCAGGCACAGGATATCTAAGTGTTCCAGATGGAAGCACAGGTGGAGATGGTAAAGTATGGGCAAAACCTGATGAAACAACTGTGGTACGTGCTGATGGTGAGGTGGAAATACCTTATCCACCAGGTAATGTAATCACTGTAATTCCTGATGATGTAGTTTTAATGCCACCAGGCACAGCAGTTGTAACTGAACCACTTGGATCAGCTGATGTTCAACAAATAATAGCAGAGCAAGGTGATGTGTTAGGTGATGATGTGGCATCTCAAGTAGGTGGTGGTGAGAGAATACCAGGTGGAAAATCTCATGTTATGGAAAAATCAGGTAAGTTTACAACTCCATCATTACCAGTGGCTAGACCTCAAGGTGAATATCCTACTGCAGCTAATGGTGCTTATCCTGCGATCATGTATCTTTGTGATGTAATAGTAGAATCACCAGGCATCAATTATAATGAAAATGATAAAATTATTATTGAACCAAATGCAGGTGCTACTGCTGTTCCAAAGTATAATAGTAATGGNGGNGTAGAATCTGTTAAAATAACNTCTGGTGGAGAGGGATTNACANAAATNCCTGATGTNTATATTNTATCTGAAACAGGATATAATGCAGAGTTAAAACCAGTATTCTGTCCTGATAGAATTNCTAGAGATGAACTTAAGGAATATGANCCNCAAGGTNANATNCAANTAGTNACAATCATTGANTGTGTAGGTANNATTGATAGNAANCAATTTGTAGGTTATGTTAATGGTNAACCNTANTATGGTCCTTTCCACATACATCCTGAGACAGGTNNGAAGATGGTTGGAGCAAGACATNTNNNTGAACNACATGATATAATAACNAGTAGACCNAANACNNCAACANANCGTNCCTACATAAATCAGGAGGATGTAACNTAAATGTCACAAAGAAANAATTATCATACAGTTAGATATGGAACCAGAGATGGTGAACTTCAGTTTGGTCATATTCATAAGGATAATAATGAATCAGCAGTAATGTTGAGAAGTGGTCATGATTTCATACATTATATAAGTATGGATCATACTGGTAATGAGATGCGTAAGCATGGCACTATCTGCAGATCACCTGGTTCTTTTCAAGTTAAGGCAGGTGATAATGCAAAGGTAACTGATGATAATAAGAATAATGATGCTGGTATAACAATGGATGCTGTGAGTGGTGACATTATATTGAGAGCACCACAAGGTAAGATCAGAATAGAAGCACAGGATATAGAGTTGGTTGCTAATGGGTACAATGGTAGAACTGGTTACATAGCACTTGACAGTAATGAGAAACTTATACTAAAATCAAAGAGTGTAGATATAAGAGCTACTCAGACAGCAAAATTCTTTTGTGAAAACAAATTGGATATTATTGGTAATGCAATCATGAACATATATGGTGGATTAGTTGACATGGCTGATGGTGCTACTTCTGTTCTTGGAAGTAAGACAGGACCTTCTAGCACTGAAGAAAATGCCAAGAATCTTAAGAGTTAGGAGGTAACATGCACTTTTCAGATGTAGAATGTGGTAAACAATTAATTATAGGGACAGGCACATATTATGATTGTCTTGGATTGGGGATGGATGCCATAAGAGGATCTGCATACATTGAAGGTCCTTTCTTGTTGGGTGATGCCAAATCTTTTGGTGAGGTAGTTGCAACAGCCATGATTGCCAGAGATGTAAATGTAGAATCTAAGAATCCTTCCAGATCTTTACATGTAAAAGGTAATACTAGATTAGAGGGAGATAGTGGAACTCCATATGCTTTGAATGTTACTGGTGATGTTACTATCATAGGGAATACAGAGCAAACTGGAGATATAACTGCTACTGGAACAATTAAAGCTGCTACTCTTATTGGTGCTCATACAAGTGGTAGTATAAGTGGTGGTGTGAGTGGTAAATCTGCTGGAGCAAAAGCATTTGATATAGTTCATCCAAGTAAAAAAGGACATAGACTGAGACATATTTGTATAGAAGGACCAGAGTCAGCAGTTTTCTTCAGAGGTAGGGTGAAAAATGATAAGGTGATACTTCTTCCTGAGTATTGGAAAGAGTTAGTGGATATAAACACAATTACTGTGCAACTACAACCAATTGGAGCTCATCAAGATGTCATAGTAAAAAGGTGGGATGCAGAAAAGATAGAGTTACAATCTAAACCAGGTATTCCAATAAACTGTTTTTATCACATATTTGCTGAAAGAAAGGATATAGAGAATTTAATTGTAGAATATAAGGGTGACTCTGTAGATGATTATCCTGGTGATAATACCATCTATAGTATCAATAAATAAATTACTTGAACTTAAATTATGACTGAAAATCATGTAACTTATCGTGGGTCTATGAAAGACACCAA
>FUFK010049307.1_pt1 | contig 10404 bp, 15 predicted proteins | sample 1021851 | NCBI WGS metagenome assembly FUFK01 (sample SAMEA51879418, study PRJEB19060) | metagenome
TATTCAACTACAGCCAATAGCAACACGGCGCTAAACGGAATTAATGTAAGCGAGGGTATGGCGCCATCCTTAGTAAATAATGTCTTGCGTTCCAGTATGGCTGATCAAAAATCACAATGGAATGATAAAGAATGGTTTATACTTGGTAACGGCGATACAACAAATACTTATACTAGAGCAAGCGGAACTTCTGTAACTATAGGCGCTGACGTTACAGGAACGCACCATGTAGGACGCAGAATAAAATTAACAGGTGCTAATACATCTACGACAGGAATTTTTGGTAAAATAGCAACAAGCAGTTATTCATCACCAAACACAACTTTAACTTTTACTTTTGACTCAGGATCTATTCATGCAAGTGATAGTAACCCAGTTTTATATCTTGGTTCAACGTACGTCGGACCGTCAACACCCGTTGTTGATGAAGATAACATGTCGTCGGACTCAGCAATATTACCTCCCTCTCAGCAGTCTGTAAAAGCATTTGTAGAAAGTGGCACATCAACTTTAACNAATAAAACTTTAACATCACCTGTTATTAATACAGGTGTAAGCGGAACAGCAATACAAGACGATGATAANTTTTCATCTGCTTCAGCTTCTAAGCTTGCAAGTTCTGAAAGTATAAAAGCGTATGTTGACGCGCANTTAGANAGCNCAAGACGTTGACATNNNNACNGACTCAGGAACNATNGCTATTGATTTAGANNNNGANACNTTANCNNTNTCNGGNGGAGAAGGNATTGATACNTCNGNNACNNNTAANNCAATNACAATAGCGGGGGAAGATGCGAGCACATCAAACAAGGGTGTTGCTTCTTTCCATTCTGATAATTTTTCTGTATCTTCAGGTGCAGTAACAATTAAAGATGGAGGAGTAGCAAACGCTGAGTTAGTTAATTCTTCTATAACCGTTTCCGATGGTTCAAACACGACAGCCGTTTCACTAGGTGGAACAATAACTTATACGGCTGGCGAAGGTATGGATGTTACTGAAAGTTCAGGCACCGTAACTTTTGCTGGTGAGGACGCAACAACTTCAAACAAAGGTATAGCGTCTTTTGACACAAACGATTTTTCAGTTTCAAGCGGTGCTGTATCTGTAAAAACAGCAGGCGTAAGTGACTCACAATTAGCAAGTGGAATTGATGCTACAAAAATAGGTAATGGTGATGTAACAAATACAGAACTTTCAAGAATTAATTCAGTTACAGAAAATGTTCAAACATCATTAGACGCAAAATTAATTAAGACAAATAACCTTAGTGATTTATCGTCAGCTTCCACTTCAAGAACAAATTTAGGATTAGGTACAATTTCAACACAAGCTAGTAATAATGTTTCTATAACTGGGGGTTCTATTTCTGGTTTAAGTAATCCGAGTTCAGGAAGCGAGCCAGCAACAAAAACGTACACGGACAATTTAATAGCTGGAATGAAAACCAGAATTATATGTCGAGTAGCAACAACTGGTAACGTTGATTTATCAGCCGATTTACAAAATGGTGATACAATTGACGGGGTTACGATTGCTACAGGAAATCAGGTTTTAGTTCAAAATCAAAATACGGCAAGTGAGAATGGTATTTATACCGTTGTTGCTTCGGGCACGGCAGGTAGATCAACTGACTTTGATACTATGGCTGAAATATCAGGCCAAATGGTTATTATACAAGAAGGATCAACTAACGATAATAAAATATTTTTATGTACGACAAATTCTGACGCAAGTTTAAATTCAGATAGTATATCTTTCACACAGGTAACTCCGTCAAACACTGGCACAGTATCTAGCGCAGGACTTACTCAATCTGGATCAGAATTTACAATATCAGGAACGCCAATTACAAGTGCAGGTAACATAACAATTGACGTTAATAGAATTTCGGCAACTAAAATTGGTGCCAACACAAATATTTCGGACACTGAATACGGTTATCTTAACGGTGTCAGTTCGAATATTCAAACCCAGTTAGACGCAAAGGCAACTACTGGATTTTCAACAGCAATAGCAATAGCGCTTTCATAATAAGGAGTAAGAATGGCAAATAATTTTGATGAAAAATCATTGACTATTTCTAATAATTCCTTGACCGATGTTTACACAGCGTCAAATAAATCTATGGTTGTAACAGGAACCATCGCAAACAAACACACGTCATCGCTGAACGTCACATTAAAAAAATATGACGCTAGCGGTACTGCAACATTTACGAAAATTCCTAGTGCGCCTGTGCCCGTCGGATCAAGTTTAGTTATACCAAAAATAGTTTTAAACACTTCGGATAAAATCCAAGTACAAAGTTCACACGCAAGCGGACTTATAGATATTTCACTTGAATTACTAACGGATGTAAGCTGATGACAGACTCATATATTGGTGTACCTCCTAAGAGTGGATTTATTAATACAGCGAAACAGCGCGTAACAAGTTCAACAAATAATTATGTGGACCTTGATCATGCAATCAGTGATTTAAGCGATGTTATTGTTTGGGTAAATTCAGTTAAACAAGATAGCACAAATTTAAGTTTAACAAATCCGAGTAAAATTACATTAGGGGGTACGTTAACTGCCAGTGACGTCGTAGAAATAGTATATTTAGGAAAGCAGGTAGCGACGCAATCACCAGATACGGGAAGTGTAACAAACAGTATGTTAGCTGGAAGTATTACAGCAGGTAAACTATCTTCAACAGCAGTTGATAACACTAATACTAATTCTACACTAATTACAGCACAGACAGAGAAAACATCATTAGTAGACGCAGATAAGTTTTTAATATCCGATAGTGCAGATAGTAACGCATTAAAGTATGTGCAGAAATCTAATTTAGGCGGTGGTAAATTAGTATTCTTAACAAGACAATCCGCAACAAGTTCAGTTGGAGCATTATATTTTGACAATGTTTTTACTTCTACTTACAATCATTATATCTGTGTCATAAACATATTAAGACCAGTATCAGATGGCGATAGTTTAAGAGGTAGAGTCAATAACAATGGTACAGCAAGAAGTGACGCAAAATATCGTTATATAAGTGACTATACTGATTCTGGAGGAAATAGAAATATGAATGGTAGTTCTTCTGACACAGAATTAAAATTCGCTGACTCAGTTAAAAATGATGCGTTTCAAGGTGGTTATGCGGGAGTGTGGGATATATTTACAGATATAGGAGATACGAGCGATAGATGTTCATTTAGATATATGGGTCATGGAAGTTTTAATGATGGGTCTGGTATACCCCATATCTCTATAACAGGTGGTGGTTATTTTGATACTGGTCATTTAGAAATCAACGGAATGGATTTTTATTATAATTCAGGCAGTATCGCACAATATGACATAACATTTTATGGAGTAATTAAATCATGAGTTTAGTATCACATAATGGATTAATTAGAGAAGCAACAGCCGAAGAACAAGCTGAAATTGATGCAAGACAATCACAAGCTGTATCTGATAGACCAACAGAAAAACTTGCAGAAATCAAACAAATAAGAAATCGTAAACTTCAAGAAACAGATTTTTATGCTTTAAGTGATGTAACAATGAGTAGTGAAATGTCTACTTACAGAAAAGCATTAAGAGATATACCGCAAGATTATACAACAGAAGATGAGTATGATTTATTACTTGCTAGAGATGAGCAAGGTAACTTAACACATACAGTTTGGGAGAAACCATAATGCCTTTTACAACTTTAGATTTATCAAAACAATCAGGTACATCACTTCCTAGTTCTATTACTTCGGCTAGTGGATTAACTTTAGGTATTACTGAATATGATGTATGGAGATTAACTTCTGATGTAACTACTAGTGGTCAAACTTTAACATCAAATTTAGCTAGAACTACTGCATTAGGATTTCAAAAGATTGGAACAGGTATGTCTGAAAGTGGTGGTATTTTTACTTTTCCCAGCACAGGCATTTGGGAAGTATATGCTAGATTTAGTGCTAATAATGGTGCTAACAAAGTTCGAAGTGCTACTTGTCAAATACAATACACTTCTAATAATTCTAGCTATGCACAAGTTTTATCTGCAACTGGTAATATGTATGATGATGGTACAGAAAATACATACTTTGTTGGAGATACTAAATTTACATTTGACATAACTGATACAGCAAATCAAAAAGTTAAATTTCATTTAACATCAGATGATAATGCTTCTACATTTCAAGGTCATAGTTTGACAACAAGTGGTAATGGCTGTGTATTTATATTTACAAGAATTGGAGATACTTAATGAGTTACATAGGAAACAATTTAGAGTCACTAGGTAATAGATCCGTACTAAGTTTATCTGGTAGCACACCCGCAACGTCATTTACGTTACAAAAAAATTCGGCGGATTTTTCTACGGTAGCTGAAAATTTAATTGTCGTACACCAAGGCATAATTCAACAGCCGATAGAAGCATATACTGTAAGCGGATCAACAATTACGTTTTCTGAAAGCGTGGCGTCAGGTGATGTATTTATATTATCTATGGGTGAAGCAATAACTTTAGGTGAGGTTAGTGACGGCGCAATTTCAACAAGTAAATTACATTCCACTTTCTATGTTGAGAACCCAACATCATTTAGTGATCTAACAATATCATCATCAAAAAATAGCGTCATCGCTGGTCCAATAAGTGTGACTGGCACATTAACAGTAAGTAGTGGAAGTACATTGGTAATAATATGAGTGAAATACAAGCAAATAAATTAAGTCCTAGTTCTGGTACAGCAGTACAGCTAGGCGATAGTTCGGACACATTTACAGTTCCAAGTGGAGTAACTTTAAATGTAGCTTCTGGTGGAACAATAAGCAATTCTGGTACTGCTACTGGTTTTGGTGAAACAAATACTCCTTCATGGTATGCTTATCAAACTTCAACTCAAAGTCTTTCAAATAATGTAACTACTTTGTTTTCTCCATCATCTATTGTTAAAAATACTGATAGTGTTTATGACTCATCAAATGGAAGATTTACAGTTCCTTCAGGAGGTGATGGTTTTTATTTTGTATATGGTCATTTTAGAATCAATAACTATGACCCTAATAGATGTAGTGCTGTATTTTTTGTAAATGGTAGTGAACAAAATTGGAGTTTACACGAACACGCACCAGAGGGTGGTTTAACAAGTAGAAGACCAGTAATCCATGCAACAGCAATGATGAATTTAAGTGCAGGAGATTATGTTGAATTTAAAGGTCATCAAGGAAGTGGCTCTACTGATACTGTGCTTAATATAGTTTTTGGGGGGTTTAAAATAACATCATGAGTACATTAAAAGTAGATACAATATTAAAAAGAACAGGAACAGGAACTATAACACTTGGACAATCTGGTGATACAGTAACTCTTGGAAGTGGAGCAAGTCAAAGTGGATTTGGATTATCTAATTGGTCAGAAAATTCTGGTAACTTATTACCAAGTAATGCTTCTTATGGAATTTATTTGGGTACTAATTCTGCAACTGCAACAAGATTACTTAATGATTATGAAGAAGGAACATTTACACCTAACTGGGGTGTAAATGGTGGTAATGCTTCTTTTAGTTCAAACCCAAGCACAAATCTTGGTCAATATGTAAAAATAGGAAAATTTGTTCATATTCAAATTTATACTTCTCAAATAAATTCAAGTGGAACTACAGGAGTTTATACAGTAGATAATCTTCCTTTTACTAATCACAGTTCAACTGGTGCTGGTGGTGGAGGTAGAGAATATGGTCAAACAGGGGTAAGTATTGCCGTTTGGGTAGACCCAAACTCTACATTAATGAAAGTAAGTAAGTATGATGCTACATTTACAGCTAATTCATATTTGATTTTAAGTGCAACATATAGGACTTCATAATGGCAATAACTAAAGAACAAAAATTAATACAAACAGAAATTGTAGGCGATTTTAAAATTATACAAGTAGCTTACGATATTATTTATAAAGAAGATGGAGTTGAAACTTCTCGTACAAGATGGAGAAACTCATTTACGCCAGACAAAGATGTTTCTGGTGAAGAACAAGAAATAAAAGATTTAGCAGATTTGTATTGGACAGATGAATTAAAAGCATCTTGGCAAGATAAATTAGAATACGATAACAAACTGGGGAAAGATAGATAATGGCATTAACTAGACTAGGACTGAATCAAGCAATAAATTTAACTAGCAATGTAACTGGCACATTACCTATTGCAAACGGTGGCACTAATTTGTCATCTGGATTTATTAATGGTACGACAGCTGTTGGTAAAATTTTACAGGTAGTTAATGGCACACTTTCAAGTAGTGTTGATACTTCATCAACTAGTTATGCAGACACAGGATTAAGTGTTGCAATTACACCTTCGGCTACTTCTAGTAAAATATTAGTTCTTGTTAGTCATACTGGAATGATAAAAGAAAGTTCAAACAATGCAGGAAAAATTGAACTATATAGAGTCATAAGTGGTGGCTCGTCTTCTTCACTAGGTATGTTTGAAAATGATTTTGGTAGAACAGCAGATACATCTCTTAATATTGTTGGTGGCTCATCAACTGGTTATTTAGATACTTCTCATAACACGACAAGTGCTATTACATATAAAACAAGATTTGCTTGTTCTGTAACTGCGGCGGCAACAATAAGATTACAACAAAATAATTGTATTGGAACAATTACAGCTATGGAGATAAGTGCATGATTGAAGATAATAATTTTAAATGTATGAAAGCAATTAGAACATTAAGACCAAATACTGAATGTATTATTAGAAGACCAATAAATGAAGAAACCGATTTTAATACAATAGAATGGGTTACTGGTACAGATGATACAGGTGGTGCAATTACAACAACAACTAATCCTCATTCAGAACTAAGTTGGGCAGCCGTCAAGGCGGAGATGGATAAGCTGTAAATGACCTTTGGCGCTGCATCATTCGGTGAGCGTGCCTTTTCCGAGGACGTAGATCAAAATGCTGTAGTAGCAGCAACCGGACAACAAATAACTTCTAGTTTAGGTACAGTTACAGTAATAGCTGGTGTATTAGTAGAACCAACAGGTGTTTCTTTTACAGCCCAGGTTGGTTCAGTAACAGTTAAAGNAGATGCTTTAGTTGTACCTTCAGGNTTAGAGGCTCTTATGGGTCTTGGCACTGTAACAGTTGTAGCTGAAACATTTGTAGATCCAACAGGAATACAAATAACATCATCGCTTGGTACAGTAACGGTAAGTGGTTCTGCACTCGTACAACCAACAGGTGTACCTGCAACATTAACCGTAGGTGATGTAACAGTTGCAGCTTCTGCTGTNGTTGCACCAACAGGTGTGTCCTCGACATTTGCTGTTGGAAGTGTTACATTGGAGTCAAGATATTTTCCTGCTGGTGTACAGGCAACATTTGGTTTAGGCACAGTAACTGTAATAGCTTCCGCGCTAGTTATACCAGATGGTGTAAACATAACATCTGCAGTAGGAGATCCAAAACTAACAATCTGGAATGGTGTAGACGATTCCAGTGGAAATACATGGACTGTCGTTCCAACAGGATAAGGAGATAATATGGCTGATTCGACAATATTAAATTTAGACCTCCAGACCACTGGAGCAAACGCTGGCACATGGGGATCTAAAACAAATGATAACTTAGAAAAAATAGAAAATGCAATCAAAGGATATGCAAGTGTTTCTATTACAGGTACATCACAAGCATTAACTGTTGCTAGTGGTGGCACAGGAGATCAACAAAGTAGAGCAGTTCTTAATTTAACAGGCACACTTGCAGGTTCTACCGCATTAACATGTGAAGCAAATCCTAACTGGTACATAATAAAAGATGCTACAACAAGAGCTGGACATGCTTTAACATTTGGACCAGCAGGTGGCACAGCTGTAACACTTACATCTGGTGCAATACATTTAATTTACACTGATGGCACATCAGCATTTCAAATACCAGAAAATTTAGCTAATATGGCATTATCAGGTACACTTACTGTTACAGGTGATGTGTCATTTGATGGTGGTTCTTTTACGTTTAACCAATCAGGTGCAGCNGTAGATGCTAGATTTGAAGGCGATACAGATCAAAATTTAATTATAACAGATGGCAGCACAGATCGTGTTGGCATGGGTATTGCAGCACCAAACGGTAAATTACATGTAAGACAAGCTTCGGCTACAGGTGCACAACCTGTTATAGAATTAGAACAATTAGATCAAGATTACGCATTTACAAACTATGTAGGTACATCAGCAACTGACGCATCTAAAAGTATATCTTCTTCTACCGCAACAGCTGGTAGTAAAGTTGGTGCAATAAGAATAAGAGTAAATGGTACAGAACGTTGGATAAGAATTTACGATAACGCAATATAGGAGCTTGCATGACGCTTATAAAAATTCAGGTAGCGCCAGGTATAGACAAACAAAATACAGAAACTGGTGCAGAGGGTCGTTGGATAGATTGCGACAATGTTCGTTTTAGATATGGACTACCAGAAAAAATAGGTGGTTGGGCAAAAACAACTGCAGAAGCACTTGTTGGTGCAGCACGTGGTATTATAAATTGGTTTTCTCTTGATGGCGACCAATACCTAATGACAGGCACAAATAAAAAATTGTATGTATATCAAAATCAAGTATTTTATGACATTACGCCAATACGTGTAAGTGGTGCATCTATAACAGAATTTACTACTACTTCAGGATCTACGACAGTTACGGTTACAGACGCTACACACGGTGCAATAGAAGGTGATTTTGTTACTATATCTAGTGTATCCGGTACGGCTAATGGCATTACGGCTAGTAATTTAGAAGGTGAATTTGAAATACAATCAGTTACTGATACAAATAATTATGTTATTACTGCTAAAGCGGCAGCTACTGGCACTGGTGCTAGTGGTGTTACAGGCACAGCAGAATACCAAATAAATACAAACCCTGCTTTTTCTATTCAAGGTTATGGATGGGGTGCAGGCACATGGGGATTATCAACTTGGAATACTACACGTGCTGGTCTTGCATCACCTGACTCTGTGCAACTTGACTCTGGTAAATGGTCATTAGACAATTGGGGAGAAGATATATTAGCACAACAACTTAATGGTAGTTTATATTATTGGGATACATCAGCTAGTACGTCAACTGTGCAACGAGCAAATAGAACAGCAGTTTCTGGTGCACCTACGTCTAGTAGATTTGTATTAGTTTCTGGTACAGATAGACACGTTATTTGTTTTGGTACAGAAACAACAATAGGNACACCATCTACAAGAGACGATATGTTTCTTCGTTGGTCNGATCAAGAAGATCCAGCGCAATGGACNCCNACTGCTACAAACACAGCTGGGTCACAAAGANTNACAGATGGATCAAAACTTGTAACAGCAAAACGTTCACGTGGTGCTGTTCTTGTATGGTCAGATACTGCATTGTATCAAATGCAATTAATTGGTGCACCNTTTGTATTTGGNTTTCAACAACTAGGTTCTGCTTGTGGTTGCATAGGACAACACGCAGCTGTAGAATCTAATGGTAGATCATTTTGGATGGGCACAGATTCTTTTTACACATTTGATGGTTCTGTGCAAAAAATACCGTGTAGTGTAGAAGATTATGTTTTTGGAGACATAGATGAGGCATCACAAAAAGACACGTTTGCAGGATTAAATGTTGAGTTTAACGAAGTTACTTGGTTTTATTGCTCTAATGGATCTAACGTTATAAACAGATCTGTTACATATAATTATTTAGAAAATGTTTGGTATGTAGGCACATTAGCTAGATCATCATGGTTTGACAAAGGTGTTTATGGTTTTCCACAAGCAATGGAGTTTGATAGCACAGATACAACATCTACAATTAGTACAATTACAGGATTGACTGCGGGCAGAAGTTTTTTATATAGTCATGAAAATGGTAACAACGCAGACGGTGCAGCATTATCATCATCAATTACATCTGGTGATTTTGTTATACCAGAGGCAGGAGAAAGACTAATGTCTATAAAAAGATTTATACCTGATTTTAAAGATCAATTAGGCGATGTAGATGTAGAATTAAACTTTAAACTATATCCGAGCTCCACGGCCACAACAAATGGTCCTTTTACAGTATCACCTACAACAACAAAAATAGATACACGTGCACGTGGTAGACAAGCATCGTTAAAAATAACAAGTTCTGCATTAAATACTAAATGGCGATACGGCACGTATCGTGCAGACGTACAACCAGACGGAATGAGATAATGGCACAGATAAATATACCTAGATTACCACAAGCACCAGAAGAGTATAGTAAAAATCAAATAGATCAAATGATACAGTCATTAGATTTATTAATACAGTTATTGAATAGTTCATACACACCAGAAACACTTAGAGAGGATGACGAGGCAATTGCCTGGTTTTTAA
>FUFK010015126.1_pt1 | contig 10402 bp, 12 predicted proteins | sample 1021851 | NCBI WGS metagenome assembly FUFK01 (sample SAMEA51879418, study PRJEB19060) | metagenome
TCTGATATACCATATGATCGTCATCACTACAAAGTGGTGACTACCACGAATGAATATATCTTTGATGATTATGAACAAGTCAGACAAATGTGGTGGAATTATGACTCATCAATGCTTAAATATGTCGAAGTTATAGATAAACCTAAAACTAAAAAGAAAAAAGGTTTTGGTTAGGATACCCGACCTTTTAATTTTTATAAATCATTACAAAACTTAACAAAAATTTATGCTGTCTTTTCTACTCTTTAGTTCAAGTTTCTTGAATTTTATTTTTTACATCTATGCAATCGGTTTTGTAATCGCATTGGGTCTTGAGCAAGTCGTAAGGGGAAGTGGTAACGAAAGAAATATTTTTATAGTCGAAACAAATCGAAAATACTTATGGAGACAAACATGGGTTGTCAATCTTAATTGGTTTATGTGTAATGTAGGTCTGTATTTTATATCAAAAAATATGCAACCTGTAGGCGATACTTTTTGGGACGGTATTTAATGCTAAATAACGGTAAGTCGCAAGATTCTATGGACATTCTCCACTCACCCCAACAATACCTGTACAATTTACATACTACAAATACAGGACAAGCAAGAAGAATGTGGAGGCAAAAGATAAAGGAAAGGTGGGATTACAAGTGTGCTTATTGTGGGTCTGATTCAGAACTTACAATTGATCACATCGTTCCAAGATGCAAAGGTGGGCCAGATTTTACGAAGAATGTAGTCTGCTGCTGCCAGAGTTGCAATCAAGATAAAGGTCATACTCCGTGGGAAGATTGGTTCTTTTCGCAGGAGTTTTTTAGTATGGAGAGATACCAGAACATTACGAACTGGATGAAACCTGATCCACCTAAAAACTTATTTCTTTATAGACCCCGTAGGAATAACGCAAGTTAATTCAAAATATGCCGAAAAAATATCCGGGCCAATTTTTGAGTCTGTAGGATTTGATAAATATATCAGGCAATATATATTGTTTCTCAGGTACATACCGATTATATAAATGGCGACAAATTTTAAGTTAAAACGCTCATCTGTAGCAAATAAAAGACCCGGACTTACAAATCTAGAACTCGGAGAGTTAGCACTCAACACCTATGATGGTTATCTCTTTACGGAGAGGAATGGATTAGGAATCACTACAGTCACTAATCTGACTCCGTGGTATGAGAACTATGGTGCAGCGTCAATATTTTATAGTAATTCGGTTGGTATCGGAACAACAAATCCGATTTACGATTTAGACGTACGTGGATCGATTGGTGGATACAATGATCTTCGAGCACCTCATAGAACGGATGTAATTACATATACAGTCACTGTTGCGAGTAAAGATGCAACGCATAGGTATAATGGAACAGGTAGTAGTAATGGATATAAGATAGATGGTGAGTTCTCTCCTTTTTTGGTATTAACTCCCGGAAGAACATATAAATTTGACCAATCTCATAGTAGTAATAGTGGGCATCCAATAAATTTTTACCTAGAGGCAGATAAAACAACAACTTACAGCACAGGTGTTACAGTTAATGGAACTGCTGGTAGTTCAGGTGCTTATACACAAATTGTTGTAGGTGATCAGACACCCACTGTGCTTCACTATCAGTGTACAGCACATGGTTATATGGGAAATGCTGTACAGGTTAATTCCAATGTAGTCAATTCAAACTACCCTGCGATACTTCGTGGTGGTTTGAACGTCAGTGGTGCAGAAACCATATTATCATCTGCAACTGTATCCGATCTCACAAGCACTCGTGTTGTTTATGCAGGTACAGGTGGTTCATTAGAGGACAGTGCGAATCTTAGATTTACTAACAATACTTTATATGCTCTTAATTTAGATGTAGATGGTCTTGCAGAATTAGATGATGTAAACGTATCAGCAGCATCAACATTTGCAGGTGCAATCGATGCGAATGGTGACTTAGATGTAGACGGACACACGAATTTAGATAATGTAAGTGTTGCTGGTGTTACTACATTTTTTAGTGATGTTAAATTTGCTGGTGCTAATTATGATGTCCTATGGGATCAATCAGATAATGCTCTTGAGTTTGCTGATAATGCTAAAGCTATATTTGGAACTGGTGGAGATTTAGAAGTTTATACCGATGGATCAGATAGTTATGTGCAAAATTCACCTTCTTCACCTAATAATTTATACATAAGAAACAGAAATTCTGGTAAAGATGTTGTCATAGACGCTAAAGCTGGTGAACGAAGTATACATTGTAAAAGTGATTCAGCNGTTGAATTATANTATGATGCGACAAAACGATTANCCACATCTGGAGTTGGTGTAACTGTTTACAATCAATTAGATGTAACTAATATAAANGCTTCNGGTATTATNACTGCTGTTGANGGNAANTTCACNGGTAATGTANNNATTGCNGGAACTCTAACNTATCAAGATGTAACGAACGTTGATTCNTTTGGTATTGGTACATTTAGAACTGGTGTTCATGTATTATCAAATGGTATTGATGCAGTTGGTGTNATTACTGCAACTCAAGGTTTGGATGCGATCGGTATTCAGTCTGGTGGTATTAATATAACGACTGGAATTATTACAGCGATTAATTTTACCGGTACAGGTAACACGGTAACTTATGACTCAAGCACAAAAATTGTCAGTGTAAGCGTTGGTGGTGCTGGTGGTGCTGGTGGTAAGTTTGTTGAGAACAATACTGGTATTCATACACTTTCAAACGTAGGTATTGGAACTACAAATGCATCTGATAAGTTAAAGGTCTTAGGTGATGTAGCATTTACAGGAGCACTCAAGGTAAGTCCTCTAGGATTGTCAGGATCAAATGGTAATTACCTAAAGTCAGTTGGAACTGGTGTCACATGGGCAGCATTCCCAACTGCAAGAACTGTCGGACTTCAAACTGCGACTGCAAACCAAACAAGTTTTCCATTCACATATAATGTTGGATTCTTAGATGTTTATATTAATGGTGTTAAACTTACTACGAATGAATTTACTGCAACCAACGGAACATCTGTTGTTCTGAATGAAGGTGCATTTGTAGGAGATCAAGTTCAGTTAATATCATTTAACACTACAGCATCTGGTGGTGGCGGTGGTGGAAGTGGCATCACTGATGTTGTTCAGGATGCGACACCGCAACTTGGAGGCAACCTTGATCTGAACAGCAAGATTATAAATGGAACAGGAAATATTGATTACACTGGTAACTTCAAAGCATCCGGCATCTCAACTTTAACTAGAGCGTTTGCAACAGACTTATATGTTTCTGGTGTCACGACCTCTATAGGAACGTTTCATATCAGACCCTCAAGTGGAGCACTTTCTCCAAAGATTTCTTACGTTGATTCAATCGCAGATGCATTGATATGGACTGATAACGTAGAAGCGAGATTTGGTGCAAGTTCTGACTTTAGAATTTATCATGAAACACCGGGTGATCTCAATGTTATTGAAACTCATCTTGATCGAGAAATTCGCATTAGAGAATTAGATGGTACAAACATTGCTAAATTTATACCCGGAGAAAGTGTTGAATTATATGAAAATGGAACCAAACGTTTCGAGACTACTAACACGGGGGCTGTCGTAACTGGAATATTAACTGCAAACAACGTCTCCGTAGGAAGTTCAGTTACTGCTACAGATTTTTATGGAGATGGTTCCACTCTTACTGGTCTTAGAGCATTTAGAAACATAGCAGTTTCGGGATCACCAAACATTGATGCGAATACTCCTGAGTCAACTGTGACATTTGTTGCTGGTAGCAACATGACAATCACAAATAATCCAGCAACTGATACAGTTACGTTTGCATCCTCTGGTGGTGGCGGTGGAACAACTAATGTTGGTATCACAACAAATCTTACAGGATCTATCTCAGTCACAGCAGGATCTCCATCTAATATAGATTCATACACATATAATACAAATGATATCGTATTTGAATATACCGTGTTTATTAAAAATGGATCTAATTATCAGTCACAAAAAGTTCTTGCAATGAGAGATGGGACGACTGTTCATTATAATGAATTTGCGGTGATGCATAGTTCGTCATTACTTGCAACGATGGATGTGGTTAGAGTTGGCGGTGCAGTTATACTACGAATTACTCCTGAAACTGGAGTTTCTGGTACAACGACATTTATTGTGAAGAGAGAGGTAAGTTAATGAAATCTATTTTTGAATTGACAGTTTTAATTATCTTAAATAATTTATTCATAGTTTTGATAGGATTACTTATCCATAATCAAATGGTTGAATTAAAACCATTACAAGTTCTTACTAATAATAAAGACAATGACTGAAGAAGAATTTCAATCTTTAAAGGATACTTGGGTAAAAGAACCAAGTAGTGGTAAAAAAGAATATTGTATAGGATGTTATTCAAAAGATGATTGGGAATTCATTCATGAGGAACTTAAAAAGGATGGATCACTTGAAGATAACATTCCTACTTCAAGCGTCACGGTGACAGATGATAAACTGAATAGTGATACAAGAGGTGTATATTTACTGACTGATGCAGAGGCAGAAGAATTAAAAAAACACTCACGAGTACAATATGTTCATATAAACACTGCAGCGTATCCCGGAACATACAAAACTAATCCCGACGATTTCTGTGCCTCTGAACCTCTCTCACCAAAACAAAGGTATTCGTCAACTGTTAAACATACAAGAGATGTTGGCACTGATACCGGAGAAACCCTTTTATCATCATATCTAAGCACTATTCCTAATAGTTCTCTGCTCAATAGAGGTAGTTATCAATTATTACGTCATACAAAAAAAATTGATTCTTGGTATGGACAGAATGACACAACAATTATTGAATCTGATACAGATCAGTATGGCACCGGAGAAGATGTTGATTTAATTGTATGTGATCAGGATATGTGGTTTGGTCATATTGAATTTCAAAATCCTGCACTTATATCAAATATCAAACAATCAAATAATTCATCAGTATCTTCTACATCTGCACCAATCAATTATATTGGAGGAAATGTGTTAAGAAGTGGATACTCCTCCTCCTCAACAACTGGAACTTGTGATTTGTTAGATTTAGTGTTAGATGCACCTTATTATATTGACCCCGCATGGTTTGAAGCAGATGCAGGTAATCGATTAACAACACGTTGGGATGGAACCACAGTTCCAGTCGAATCAGTAGCAAGATCTTGGTGGTCTAATTCATCACAAAGATCCTCTGAATTCGCAAGTGCAGGTACGATTACTTCTTCAAGTATTACTAATTATACAAGAGCTGGATCTAATGGAAGTAATACTGCATATCATACTGGTGCTGGAAATCATGGAACTCCTTGTGCATCACAAGCATATGGAAGACAATATGGTTGGGCTTATAATGCAAACAAATGGTTCTTAAATCTTTATGGAACCAATAGTATAGGATTTGAGAATGGTTTTGATATACAAAAAATATTTCATCAAAATAAACCGGTAAACCCAAAATACGGAACAAAAGATCCAACAGTATCGAGTAATAGTTGGGGTTTTAGACAAAGGGTTTACATATTTCCCACTTTTTTGTCTGGTTATTATTATTTTAGACAAGGGTTGACTGGAGGAACTGGAGTATCATGGTCGTATCCTTCAAGTATGCCAGCGTTTATGAATAATTTTCACTATCAAACGATCAGAGCACCAGAGTATGTTGATGGTTTTTCAACTTTAACAGCAGGAAATGAATTGATTGAGTCAGGGGTAATATTTGTGACTGCTGCAGGAAATCAAAATCAAAAACAAGTTCAAAGTAATCATCCAGACTATAATAATTATTTTGCCTCAACTGCGAGCACAAATTTTGTTGATGCAAAAACATACTCTGCCTATAGTGAATTTTCAAGCGTTTACACCTATAATAGTTTGAATCGGCCAGGTTTTCCACAACAAATAGGAGTTGATAGAACCACCACTCCATACACCTATAAAACTATTTCAATAGGTGCTTTAGATGATGATTTCACAGGCAGTGGACAGGAACGCAAAGCTGATTATAGTAATATGGGAAATACGATCGACTGTTGGGCAAGTGCTGATGACACATTATCAGCCACTGATGATAATACAACCACAAGATATAATCGTTTTGATGCTTATTATACATACAATTCAAGTAATTCTGTTGAATCTGAAGATAGAACATTTAGTGGAACCAGTTCAGCATGTCCAATTACTGCAGGATTAATTGCAACTAAAGTGCAATATAATCGAGATTGGACATATGCTGATGTAAAAAATTGGTTATCAAATACTGTAGGTGATTTGACTACAACATATTTTTATGCTGGAACTGAGGCAACAACTGCAACAGATTCTAATTGGACTGATGATTTTAATTTACAGGGTGCAAGTCCTAGAATCATATATGATGCTCGGACAAAAGAGACTATAACAATGACCATCACTGGTGAAGATTTAAAATTTACTGGTGACATGACAATACTAAATAACTAAAAAGTATAATGGCTGATAAGAGTTTTGGTGTTAAACAATTAGACATCTTGGGGACTGGAGAGTCCACGATATCTGCACCTGACCGCTTAAAATTAGATTCTCATAATGTTGCGATAAGCACATCTCTACATGTTGGTGCTGCCACAACTATCGGAGGAGACTTGATGGTATCAGGTGTCTCCACATTTAGTGCTGGAGGTTTTGTTGATATTCGTCGGAATGTTAGTATCACTGGTATCGCGACAATTAATGCACCATATAACACAAATGCCCAAGTTGCATGGACTGTAACAAATAACAGTGCATCTGCGTATCGTTTCGCAGGCCCGGGACAAGATGGAACAGAAGATAATCCTGATTTATATTTGGTAAGAGGTCAAAGATATGTTTTTAAACATGAAGCGACATCAACTCATCCTCTTGAAATTCGTGTTTCAAATGGTGGATCAGCATATAACGATGGAGTCACAAATAATGGACAACATTCCACAAACATAACTTTTAATGTTCAGCATGATGCACCTGCACAGTTAGTGTATCAGTGCACATCACATGGTGGTATGGTTGGAAACATTTATATTGTTGGACAGCACTTGGCAAATGGTGCAGACAATCGAGTGTTGACTGCGACAAGTGCTTATGGAATGAATGGTGAATCTACTTTAACTTATAATAACCCTGAACTAAAAATTGATACTACCAGTGATCGTGGTGTAGTCAAATTAGATGGTGCACAGGGAGGTGAGATTCAATTTACGAAAAATGGAACTGATAAATTATACATTTATAACGCTGAACAAGAGACAAGAATTAAAAGTGCTACTGGTAATGCTAATGTTCAGATTATGGCTGGCACTGATTCTAATAATTTTGCACAGTTATTTTTACAACCTAATGGAACTGGTTCTGCTTACATAAATTCCGGTGCGGATATTGTAGTATGGACTACTGCCAGTAACGCTCATACGACATTTAAAACCAATGGTAATATTGAAGTAGATGATGGAGATATTATTATGCCTAATGGTCATGGTATTAGTTTTGCTGCCACTGCTGATAGTAGCGGAACGATGCAAAGCGAATTACTTGATGATTATGAAGAAGGCCTTTTTACTCCGTCTATTACTTCTGGTGGTTCTAGCATTTCATATTCCATTCAGAGAGGATCTTACACGAAAATTGGTGATATAGTAAATTTTCAAATAGATTTATATGCGTCTGGAACTCCTAATGGAAATAATTTACATATTGGAGGATTGCCATTTACTACCGCAAATCAAGCTACAAAAGCATTTGGTGGAGCATTTTTGAATTATAGTGCTGCAGCATTTAGTTCAATAGGTGATCGTACTATATTCCATATCCCAAGTCAAAATACATACATTTCAATATATAATGCAGTGACAGGTAATACTGTTGCTGGAACTTCAACAGGAGTTGATCTCTTTAATAATAAAGAAATTTGTCTGACTGGATCGTACAAAGCATCATAGTGTGCTATACTAAGAAAACATTAAAATTATAAATTACTATTTTAAGGGTCATATGAACTTTACAGTTTACTCAAAGGAAGGATGCGGACATTGTGATCGAATTAAAACAGTACTGAGGTTGACAGGTAGCACATATGTGGTCTATAATTTAGATGAACACTTTACAAAGGAAGAGTTTATCTCTGAATTTGGTGAGGGAGCTACGTTTCCTCAAGTATCTTGTGACGGAAAAAAACTAGGAGGTTCAGTTGACACAATTAAATTCCTCAAAGAACAACAAAGAGTTGCCTGATCCTCTAAATACTTCCAACATCCATTTCGATCGCGGGGTGGAACTCATCTTAAGGGGAGGTAAGAAGAAACCAAAAACCTTTCAAATTAAATTTGATAGGTTGTTCTTTTTCTTTAAGAAAGAAATCGAAATCAATTTCGCATTCGCATTGAATGTAAAAAAATTACCTTCCGGAGATAAAGATGACCGTAGAGATTAGTTTAGTAATTGGTTCTTTTGTAACCTTACTATTCTTTATAACAGGAATATTAATTGGTTGGACAGCAAGAGAATACATGAAAAACTATCGGGAAGTTCCAAGACCACATCCCGAAATGTTTGATCCTCAAGGAAACTTGATACCTGACGATATTGTAGCATTCAGATTTGAAAATTATGACAACGAAAACAGCGAAGAAGACGACTACCAAATCTAAGTCTCTTCCAGAATTACCAAGAATGCCTTTTGCATTTGAGGTATTTAATTTAGTATCAAAACAACGATCAAAAGCAAAGAAAGTTGAAGTTCTTCAAAAGTATGGAGAACTCTCTCTTAAAATGATCTTGAAGTGGAACTATGATACATCAATTGTATCTGTTCTACCAGAGGGTGAAGTTCCATACTCTGGATTTGATGACCAAAGAAATATGAACCTTAAATTAAGTGAAGTGATATCTGATGAGGTTCGTAGAATGCATGAGGTTGGATCATTTTCACTTGGTTCAACTGATAAAGAAGGTCACACTACAATTCGTCGTGAAGCAAAACACTTCTATCGTTTTGTGAGAGGTGGTGACGATGCCATGAATGCAATTCGTCGTGAAACTATGTTCATTAATATTCTAGAGGGACTACACCCACTAGAGGCAGAGATTATTGTTCTTGTAAAGGATGGTAGACTTGAAGATCGATATAAGATAAGCAAAGATGTAGTCGCAACTGCTTATCCAGATATAGTATGGGGTGATGCGTGATGACAAAAACAGAAACTAAAAAGAAGGAAATGTCTGAACCAAAACTAGATGGATCAAAATATTCGTGTCAGGTGATACTTGAAAAGTGCACACTAGAGCAGGCTCTTGATAGGTCATTGCCAACTGATGCAAGACTCATTCGTTATCAGGTAGATGGTAAAGATTTTCTTGACGTTACACGATCTGCAAAGGCATCAAATATATTTGACTTATACTTTGACACCTATGGCATGGGTGCCCTTCAATCAATTGACTATGGTAGAGGCACTATCGCACCCGGTCAGTGGGGATACAAGTCTCCTTCTGACTCCAAAAAGAAAAAGCGAAGATAAATTCAAAATATGTCGAAAAAATACTCGGGCCATTTTTTGGTCTGTAGGGTTTTTTCACCAAAACCATGTATTTAGACACATTTTTTGTGTGAAATCTGAAAATATTCTAAAATTGTAACAGAAATTACAAAATTACTTGCCTATATAGTCTGAATGTGTTAAAATAAACACATCGTTCATCCAATGTCATTGATTTTTTACCTATCTTTATTGGCATCTCACGAACCAGTCCATTGGACTATTAAGTGTGATACTTGGTCAGAACTTGCTGCTGAAGTCAGACAAGATCAATATCTTGACGAACAAAGCAAATCAGATCTGATTTACTATTTCTCAACAAAGGTAGAAGAAGAATGTAATGAGATAGGACGCAAGTAAGCCGACTCGGAACGGGTTCGTTCATCCCGAAAGGGACGCAAAAGCCGACTGAAGGAACGGATTAACAGTCCAATTACTTTAGGAGAAACCAAATGGCAAAAGTCACCTATAGAGGTATTCAGTACGATACTGAAACCCAAAAGCAAAAAACACAAGAGCCTCAGCAGAAACAACTTGTCTACAGAGGTATTGCTGTAAAAGGAGGCAAGTAAGATGTTAGTAGTCTCAGAAATCTTACTCGCAAGCGTAGTTTTCTTGGCACTCATCTACGCTGAAGCGCAATTATTATACAACTACAGTAAATAATTGTAATTCAAAATAAAAGGGGGTTGACACCTCCTTTTTTTATGCTATAGTATATTTGTTGGACGCAACATGGGAGTGACTGAATAAACTTACTGGCAACCGCTGGTTAAGGTGATGAGACACAGGTGGTGCTGCTGCTCGCAAGGGTAGAACCGATCAACCAATC
>FUFK010052626.1_pt1 | contig 10402 bp, 9 predicted proteins | sample 1021851 | NCBI WGS metagenome assembly FUFK01 (sample SAMEA51879418, study PRJEB19060) | metagenome
TGGGTTGAATCTTCGGCAAGACAAGTTGCTAATAATGCTGAAGGGCACACTATTGTTATTGAGAAGAGCACTTTGCCTGTTCGAACTGCAGAAGTAATAAAATCAATACTTGAATCCTCCAGAAATAACAAATCTAAAAATGCGAAATTTGAGGTGCTATCTAATCCTGAATTCCTTGCCGAGGGAAGTGCTATCAATGATCTTTTATTCCCAGATAGAATATTAATTGGTGGAGATAATAATGAATCCATAAATGCCCTAAAAAGTATATACGAAAAATGGGTACCTAAAGAAAAAATTCTTACTACAAATGTTTGGAGTAGTGAGCTTGCAAAGTTAACTTCTAATGCTTTTCTAGCGCAGAGAATAAGTTCTATTAACTCTATAGGAGCATTATGTGAAGCTACTGGAGCAGATGTAAGAGAGGTTGCAAGAGCGATTGGTTCAGATAGTAGAATTGGTCCAAAATTTTTGGATTCTGGTCCTGGTTTTGGGGGTAGTTGTTTCAAAAAAGATATTTTAAATTTGGTTTATCTTTCAGATTATTTTGGCTTAAAAGAAGTAGCTAATTTTTGGGAATCGGTAGTAGAACTAAATAAGTGGCATCAACATCGAATATCTGCTCTTGTAGTAAAAAAACTTTATGGAACTGTAACTGGGAAAAAAATAATTATTTTAGGATTCGCTTTCAAAGCAAACACAAATGATACTAGAGAATCAGCTGCAATAAATATCTGTAAAGATTTACTTAATGAAGGNGCAATTCTATTTATTCATGATCCAAAAGTGTCTTCAAGCCAAATAGCAATTGATTTAGAAAAAAAAGAGAANAAAGAACTCTCAAAACTTCATGATTTCTCAAATGCATCATTAGAGGGAGAGTGGTGTTTTATAAATAACTCATTAGATAATTTTAAGAATTCTGATGCTGTTATTATTCTGACAGAATGGGAAGATTATTTTGAAATGGAATGGGATAAAATTTCAACTTTGATGAGAGCCCCAGCATGGATATTTGATGCTCGATCAGTAATATTAAAAGAAAAGTTAGAGAATAAAAAACTTAATTTATGGCGTATAGGTGATGGGACACAACATTAAAATTCTTTTATAAATTTTTTAAAAGTTTTTAATACTGTAAATTTAGATGTTAAAGTTCTATATATATGTGGATTAAGAAGGCAAAATACTAAATTTAATGCAAGAAAAAATTTTAGTTACTGGTAGCGCTGGGTTCATTGGTTACCACCTATGCAATAGGTTAATAAAAGAAGATTTCGAAGTTATAGGTTTAGATAATCTTAATGATTATTATGATGTTTCATTAAAAAAATCTAGAAACCAAATCTTAAAGAAATTATCCATAGAAAGCCAAAATAATTATCATTTTTATAAAGTAGATATATCCGATCTGAAATTTGTTGAGAATATATTTCAATCTCATAAGCCAAAGATAGTTATAAACTTAGCTGCTCAAGCAGGTGTAAGGTATTCAATAGATAATCCTCATTCTTATGGATATTCAAACTTAATTGGATTTTTAAATATACTTGAATGCTGTAGAAATTTTAGTGTAAAACATCTTATATATGCTAGTAGCAGTTCGGTTTATGGAGGAAATCAAAAATTGCCATTTTGCGAAACTGATTTTGTTGATAATCCTGTAAGTTTATATGCTGCCACAAAAAAAGCTAATGAATTAATGGCTAATTCCTATAGTCATTTATATAATATCCCTTCAACAGGTCTTCGTTTTTTTACAGTCTATGGTCCATGGGGTAGGCCAGATATGGCACCAATGATTTTTGCTAAAGCGATTTTGTATAAAAAACCAATAAATGTTTTTAACTATGGAGATATGCAAAGGGATTTCACTTATATTGACGATATTATAGAAAGTTTGTATAGATTAATTAATCGGGCTCCAATTAAAAACTTACGAGATAAATTAGTTACTACAAAAGATACTAATAGCAATGCTCCACATCAAATTTTTAATATTGGAAATAGTAAGAAAGTAAAGCTTATGGAATTTATTCAAGAATTGGAGAAATCTTTTAATTTAAAAGCAGATAAAAATTTTTTAGAAATCCAACCTGGAGATGTTAAGTCTACTTTCGCAGATTGTTCAAAATTGGAAAAATATATTAATTTCAAGCCAAATACAAATTTAAGTGTGGGAATAAATAAGTTTGCTAACTGGTTTAAAGAATATTACTAATTTCATTATTTATTTATAAGTTTTAAAAAAAAATTATGGTTTTTAAATTTTCACAAGACAATTTTATTGAATCAAACGAAAATGATTTATCAGAATTAGTTTTTTCATATTCTTATCAAAATATCAAAAAACCTGCCTTGTTTTTTGATAGAGATGGAGTCCTGATAAAAGACTGTCATTATATTTCTAGTGTTAAGCAAGTAGAAATTGAGAAAGGTGCAAAAAAATTAGTTAGATTTGCATATAATTATGGATGGCATATTATTGTAGTTTCAAATCAATCTGGAATATCAAGAAATAAAATCTCTTGGGATGATTATTTCCAGGTAACAAATAAAATGATCTCTTTATTTGGGAACCCAAATCCATTTAGCGCTATATATGCAAATTCTCAAGGACCAAATACAAAATTTAAAAATTGGAGAAAGCCCAGTCCAAATATGATTTTTAGAGCAACTGAACTATTTAATATCGATATAGATAAATCAATTATCATTGGAGATAGATTAACAGATATTATTGCAGGAATTAATTCAGGAATAAAATTATTAGTTCATACTAAAACTGGTCATGGGATGAAAGAAAAAATAAAATTAAACAATTTTATAAGTAAAAATAAAACAAATAAAGAATTAAAATTTATAAGGATCAAAAATCTTTTTGAATTCCCTCTGAAAAATATATCTAATATAAGTTAATGAAAAAAAAAATCAGAGCTTTGCTTTTATCGGCAGGATTTGGAACCAGATTAAGGCCATTAACGTATAAAATACCAAAGTGTCTTGTTGAGATTAATGGAGAATCATTATTAGTAAATTGGTTAAAAAAATTAGAAAGTATTGGTTGTGATGAAGTACTTATAAATACACATTATCTATCTTCGCAAGTTAATAAAGTTATAAAAAAATGGGATCAAAAAAAACTTAAAGTTCGAACTGTTTATGAGGAAAAACTTCTTGGAACAGCAGGGACACTAAGAACTAATAGTAATTTTTTTGAAAATTCATTGGGCTTATTAATTCATGCTGATAATTTTACGACTCTTGATCTTAATGAGTTTTTGAAATCTCACAATTCTAGAAAAAAAGAATGTAATATATCCATGGTTACTTTTAAAACTAATAATCCTAGTCAATGTGGAATTGTAGAGGTTGATCAAAATAATATCTTAAAAAACTATTTTGAGAAGGTAAAAAATCCTCCTTCAAATATTGCTAACGGGGCCTTATTTGCTTTTGATGAATCTTTTTTAAATTATTTTTTATCATTACCACTTAGTTATGACAATTTTAGTGCCCAAGTTGTTCCTCTCTTAAAAGGTAAAGTCCAAACTTATTTTACAAATGATTTGTTTATTGATATTGGCACACCTGAGTCATTAAAATTAGCTATAAATTTATCAAAAAATTTGAAATGAGTTATCCAGAATTTCATTCTTCATTAATTTCTTATGTAGAAAAATTAAAATATTGTTTTGATGAAGATTTAATAAATTCTATTTATGAATTAAATAATCAATTAAAAGATGCATGGATAAATAAAAAGAATATTTTTATTTGTGGAAATGGTGGAAGTGGTGCTAATGCAAATCACATAGCTAATGATTTGCTTTATGGTGTTGGTTTTAATAGAAAAACCGGAAAATATTCTCTTGGAATGAGGGTTGAGTCATTAGTTGCTAATCCTGGAGTAATAACTTGCTTAGCAAACGATATTAATTATGAGAACGTTTTTTCAAAACAAATAGAAATAAAAGGAGATGAAAATGATTTGTTAATAGCCCTCTCAGGAAGTGGTAATTCACTAAATATTATAAAGGCAATTGAAGTGGCGAATTCTCTCGGGCTTCAAACCATTGCGATTGTTGGATTTGATGGAGGCCAATGTAAAAAAGTTGCAAAAAAAACTATTCATTGCCCACTTAATGATATGGAAATTGCTGAAGATATTCAGATGATAATTTTTAATGCCTGCAAGCAATGGTTAATAAAAAATCCTCCAAAATAGTATTTAATTTATAAATCACTTAATTTTGGTTTTAAATACTCAAAATCATCTTTAGGAATTGCAAATTGATAGCCTATTAAATTTAAAATTTCATCATACCTATACTTATTTTTTGACAGTTTAATGAATGTACTTGGTGAAGAGTAATCAACAATAGGTTTAATTATTGGAGAAGAAAACATAAATAAATTATATTTCACCTCTTTTGTGGTTGGAATTGTATTGTGAATTAAATTTGAATCAAAAATAAGAGTCTGGCCAGCCTTTGGATTTAATTTTAATTCTTTCGCTTTTTCTAAGTCGTAAAAGTATTTATTATGAGAACCTTCATAAATAGAGATTTGCATATCTTCATACTCATTAAGAAAAGTTAATGCGCTCAAACTTAATGGATATTTAGAAGGTGTATGTAAATAAGGAATATCTCTATGTAATTGATTTGTCGCTGCATTCATTGATGATTTGCTTTCTACGCATCTATTTAAGTGTAATTGATAATTATTTGGAAAAAATTCAACAAGATATCCCCTTAACTCTTCTAATAAAGCAAGATCTCTATAAGAATTAAAAAATAAAAACGGACTTCTAAAAACACCATTGAACATTTCAATTCCTTCCAAATTATATGGAGATTTTCCTCGAATAATTTCTAGATCATCTACTAAAGCTTTGCAAAATTCAGAATCAATGATTGTTTCCAAGAAACCATAACCTTTTTCAATAATTTGATTAAAAAGATCAGTGTGGTTTGAGGACTCAAATTTATTTGTCGATTTTAAACCTGAATGAATATCTTTCATTTTTTTAATCGGATATTTTAGAAATAAAATATCTACTCCATATTATATGAAACAGGCAATGGTTCAACTATCATATTTTTCATGAAAATATCTCTTGGGAGTAATGGTTCCATATCTTCATTAGGCCTGCCAAATTTTACTTGAGGAGATACTCTAGCCTCAGGAGGAATTTTGATGTTTAAAAAAACTGAACCCTTTGTATTTATGAAATCTTTTAATATTTGATCAATATTCTTATTTTCATCTAAAACAAAATATTGCATATTATAAGCTTTTGCAATATCGGAATAATTTGGGAAAGATAATCCACCTTCATTTGAGGAAGCTATATATTTTGATGAAAGCCATTGATCTTGTGTTTGTTGTATCATAGAGTACCCTGAATTATTAATTAATATTAGTTTTAATGGGATTTTGTGATGCAATATAGTTGCTAATTCTTGCATACTCATCATCAAACTCCCATCTCCAGCTATGCAAACTATTTCTTTTTCTTTATTAGAAAAGAAACCCCCTATTGCAGCAGGTAAAGCCCATCCCATCGCAGTATTATTAAAATCGTGAAATATCCTTTGCCCCTCAGAGAAACTCATAGATTGCATTGCCCAGGCTATAGAACAACCTGTATCAACGTATAAATTCGTATTAGGTTTTAATAAATCTGAAATTCTTTTAAAAACATAATATGGATTATTAGATGTTCTATTAAGTGTTGAGATTTCTGTGAATTTAATTTTCCAATTATTTATAATTTTCAACCAATTTTTATTTCTAGCCTTAACAAAATCTTTAAGCTTTGGATTAACTTCAGAAAAAAAACTATTTAGATTATCTTGAATTAATATATCGATATTTAGATTGAAAATTTTGAATTTTCCGAGTTCATTTGGATCAATATCTATGACAATTTTTTTTGCATCTCTTGCAAATGTATTAATTGGAGAACCTGTCGCTTTAGTATCTAATCTTGAGCCAAGAGAAATAATAAGATCTGCATTTTGGATAGCGAAATTAGCATGTCTTTGTCCATGAGTACCAAATGTACCAACATATAATGGATTTTTTTCATTTAATATATCTGATGCGCCCCATGTTTGTACGACTGGAATATTTAACTGATTTACAAAAGATAAAAACTCCTTTTCAGTATTTGATAAATGTAAACCCCAGCCTGCAATTGCGATTGGCCTTTTGGAATTATTGATTAGTTTAAAAAGATCAGTTAATACTTCTTTAGTATCTGGGAAAAATTTTTTAACAGGTAATTTTTCGGGAATAAAACTTTTAAGATTCTTTTTATCTACAAAAAAACGTTGTATATTATCTGGAATATCTATTAAAACCGGACCAGGTCTGCCTGATCTGGCGATATAATAAGCCTTTTCTAATTCATATCTGATATTATCAGGATCATTTATTGTGACTGAGTACTTTGTGATTTCTTCTGTGATTTTAGTAATTGGGGTTTCTTGAAAACCTATTTGCCTTACTCCTGTATTTCCTGTCATCCTAAATGTGCTTACTTGACCTGTAATTAGTAATAAAGGGACTGAATCGTAATAACTGCAACAAATGCCAGTAATTAGATTTGTTGCACCTGGCCCACTTGTCGCAATGGCTACGCCAATTTTCCCAGTAGCCCTTGAATATCCATCTGCTGCCATCGCGGCAGCTTGTTCATGATGAGTGCAAATAAATGAGAGTTTTTTATTTTCTGCAACTGAATGTATCAAATGTAAAGATGCCCCTCCAGAAATTACAAATACATGGCTTACATTTAATGCCGAAATGAATTCTGCTACATAATCGGACAATTTAATTTTGTGTTTATTATTTTCTTTCATGAAATAAAAATTATTATGTTTGATACAAATTATTTAATACAATTCTTACTTACAAAAGCTATATTCATAAATATTCTATAAGCTTAATAACCTTTTTTAGAAAAAGTTTTTACATTTGAAACTAATAAAGATTGTCAATAAATAAAAGTCATTATCTTCATTTTATCTTTTTAAAAAAAAACTCAAATATAAAATACTTCGCAAATTTCTTAATTTTTACGATAAAAAATATGCATAATAAGGCAGGTAAAAATTTTTAAATCTTGAACTTTTTAAATTAGTTTTAAGAAATTATTGATTATTCTGAGATCTTCTTAACTTATAAAAATCCTTATCTTTTTTGTAGAGTCTTTCTAAATTATTAATTGATAAATCATCATAGACAGAAGAAAAATTTCTTCCACTTATTAAATATTTTGGCATTGCTAGTAATTTATTAACATCTTCAACAACTTTTGAAATAGGATTCAATCTTTCTGAATTTAACATTGTTAGTGTTTTTTCATAATTTTCCCCGGACTCTTTTTTTGCGTTAAGGGTTGCATTATGTATCTTTGTTTTTACCCAACCTGGTCCAAGTATAAAAATCTTGAGTTGTTCTATTTCTGCATCAATTAGTTCTACAAATTTAATTAAGAGAATTTTTCCTAAGGTTTGTGCTGAATAATGTGGAGTGGCAGAATTAGTACCTCCTCCTGCAAAAAAAATTACTGAGCAATCCTTTTCTTTTGTTCTAAAAGGCAATGCATCAATCAAAGCCGTCATTTGAAAAGTACTATTAACATTTATTCCTTCTGCCCATTTTAAAGAATCAATATTATTAATTAATCCAATTGGTTCTTGTGAGCCTATGCAAGAAATAAAAATATCCCAATTTTGTACATTTTTTAACCAATTTTTGTATTTGGATCTATCCGTTGAAATGATATCTTGTTCTAACCAATTAACATTTGCCAGTAAATTTCCATTATTTTTTTTGGTTCGATAAGTTGCAAAAACCTCATAATTTTTTGATAAAAATGATTTTATAAGTTGTTCACCAATATCTGATGTCCCTCCTAATAATAGTACTTTCATAAAAGATTTTATTTTAAATATTATTTTCTAATTTTTAATTTATTTGATACCATGTTAAATGCTAAAGAGATTAATTCAAATAATTCTGAAAAATTTGATAGTTTTTGGACTTCGGCGGGAAACTCCTTTAAATCTGATTTTTTTGAGCAAATGAAAGCGAGCCTTCGATTCAATTTGTAATTTTTTATAGCTGCCTTATGTGATTTTTGTGGATTTAAAATAATTGAATCGTAACCAAATACTTTTGTCATACTTAAAACAGCCCTTTTAGAAGGGAACATAGTTAAAGAATAATCAATACTATTAGCAAAATGCTTTGTATCTAAATCCTCCTGTATGTGTATAAAATTCAATGGAACTTTAGTTAGTCTAGTTTCTAATAGGAATAAATTTGTGTTTACTTCTGATATTTTTTCTAAAAGTTCTATTGGTTTATTAACATGATGAAAAAATCCTAAGCAAATTACAATATCAAATTCTCCATACTTCTTAAAATCAACGTCAAAAACATTGCCACATTTAAACTGATATTTTGATTTATCAATTTCTTTCTGCTCAAATACAAAATTTGCTTTATCAATATGACTCTGTCTACCATCAATTCCAACTATATAATCACAATCTGCTTCGATCATTTTCAATGCAAAAAAACCAGAATTACATCCTATATCGAGAATCTTTTTGCCTTTTAAAGTCCCACCGCAAAAATTAATTAGCGGTTTAATAAAATAATCCACTCTTTGATTGGTTACTTTAACTGAATTCTTACAAGATGCTGGAGTAAGATTACCCTTCAAATCAAATTCATACATCCAATCTGAAAAGCTATTTATTTTGTCTATTATTTCTTGTTTTTGCATCTCTTGAAAATATAAATAATCAAATAATAATACTATAAAGATTGGAAAACTAAACTTAATTTATATAATTTTGTTCTTTAAGATAATTTTTATATCTTTTATTAATTATCTGAATTTCTTCTTTATCAAGAATATTTTTCCAAGCTCCGGGCACACCTTTAGTTGGCTCAATATGTTTAGGCGCAATTACTGTTCTTTCGTCTACTTTTGGAAGCAGCCATAAGTAATATTTTCTTAATTTCCAAGTTTTATTATATGGAGGAGGAAGAATTTTTTTTATTCTATTTGCGAGTCTTCCTAAAAATCGGAGAATAATTTCCTTTAATCTTAGTTCCTTTGAGGTACTTATCTTTAACATATTTTTAATGGAACATTCTTTGATAACTTCTTGAATTATTACTTTTGAGGGCTTTACTCCAAGAAATTTACTTATTTGTTCTAAAGCATGAAAATTATCATTAAAAACTTCTTCATATTTCTGATGAAGACACCAATCATTTTCAAAAGCCTGCATTTTTGACATAGTTTTATAACTTGATTCTGCCCTATCAAGTATTACTAAAAGATCTGTTCCTTTAAGCCCCCATTTGTATTTAGCCGCAACTGCGATATCCCTTATATCTCTATTTATATATAGAATTTTCGCTAAACCTTTTTTGGCATAATAAAACTCTTCAGGAAAACGACCGCTTTTTATTACATGAAATGTTTTTTTGTCATTAGCCCAGCTATCTATTTGTTCTTTTGTAAATTTCTCATATCCTCCTATTGCTCCTTTTGTCATTTTGTTATTTTCTCTTTCCCATCTTCCATGTCTTACGCAAATTGATGTTTTTTCTAATAATGAACAAACAAGATTGAATTGAAAAGCAGATCCTGATCGAAGCATACCGCTACAAAAAACAAGCATAATTATATTTTTGGAATAAAAGTAGTATAACTCTTTCCATAAATTACTATTTATTAGGATCTATGAAATTATAAAATTCATAAATTTTATATCCTAATAATTTAAAATCTAATAATTTGAATAATAAAATAAGACTTATTAAATTAAAACTGATGCAAAATAATAAAAAAATAAAAAATATTAAAGCAAAAATAAAAAAATTTCCTTATTTACAAAAAATTATTATATTCTCATCTAGATATGTTGCTAAAGTAATTGATTTAATATTTATCCCAGTAGCAATTATTTATGATCGGAAGGGTATAAATGTTTTTGAGGCGAAAACAAGATCATTTGGACATCATTTATTTGAACCTACTGCCGTTGTGGCTCTTAATAATTCGAAGCCAAAATCGAATCAAAAAAAGTTGGTTTTGTTAGCCGATCAAGAAAAGGCATATGTAAAATATACAAACACCTTACTAAAGCAGAAATTTAAAGTTATAGAAAAATATTCTTTTTTTAATATCTATTATTGGCTAGCAAGAAATGAATATTGTGGCCTCTCAAAATCTTCAAAATACAGAGAGGAATTAGATATTTTTTATGATATTCATTTTAAATTTAGAAATAAATTAGATTTTTTTGATCATAGTGAATTATTAAATAATGAAGAACTTAATATGATATTCAATGAATTAAAT
>FUFK010038833.1_pt1 | contig 10401 bp, 12 predicted proteins | sample 1021851 | NCBI WGS metagenome assembly FUFK01 (sample SAMEA51879418, study PRJEB19060) | metagenome
CATTATCTGATCATTATCTTTTTTAAAAAAGCTGTCAAAGAAATTCACTATTGGGTGTGGCGAAATTTGTTGCCAAAATATATGCTCATGTTAATTTTTTTTTGTGGACCAAAATCTCAAAAATTTACCCCTCTCAAAAATACTTGATATTGAGAAACTTAATAATGTCGATAAGCCAATAGAAACTGCTAATGGCCTACCCAATGAGTGTTATACGAGTAAAGACTATTTTATGCATGAAAGGGAAAAGGTTTTTTTCAATAAATGGACTGTTGTTGGGGTAGCAAGTTCTTTACCCAATCCTGGAGACGCCAAACCTTATAGTCTTTTAGGAGTTCCACTGATTATTGTAAGAGATAAGAAAATGCAGATTCGTGTTTTTCATAATGTTTGTAGTCACAGGGGTTTTAAACTTCTGGATAAATCATGTTCTTTAAAAAATGTTATTAGATGTCCTTATCATTTTTGGTCTTATGATTTTAGCGGCAAACTTGTTGCTACACCACATATTGGCGGTTTGAATAATCATCAATCAAATGACTTTGATAAAACAAAAAGTAATTTAAAAGAAGTAAAAACCAAAGTTTGGATGGATATAATTTTTGTTAATATCAATTCAAATGAAATCGATTTTGATGAATATATTAAACCTTTAGAAAACAGATGGTCAAAGTTTATAAGTAAGAAAGATCATAATTTTTTAGTGCACTCTAATGATTACGGTTATTTTAATTTAGAAGTAGGATGTAATTGGAAATTTGCAATTGAAAATTATTGTGAAAGTTATCATTTGCCTACAATTCATCCAGAGTTAAATAAAGTTTCAAACATTAATGATCATTATCATATTCAGGGATTACCCAATAGATTTGCTGGACAAGGAAGTAAAAAGTACGAACAACCCATGAAAGGAAATAAAAAATTTAATACTTTTTCTAATTGGGATAAAGAAATGTTAAAAAATTCTGAATATATTGCTTTGTTTCCAAATATAATGATAGGTTTACACATTGATCATTTTTATGTTTTTTGGTTAGAACCGTTAGCAATGAATAAAACTAAAGAACATATGCAAATGTATTATGTAGGAGATGAAAGTGCTAACGGTAATGAATTAAAAGATTTAAGAAAAGAAAATTCAAGGTTCTGGAAAGATGTTATGTTAGAAGATGTAAGAGCAATTGAGGGAATGCAAGAAGGAAGAAATTCACCAGTTTACAATGGTGGAAATTTTTCTCCTGTAATGGATCAACCGACTCATCAATTTCATAAATGGGTAGCAAATAGTTTAATGAGGTAAAAGATAATGGCACTTAAAGATGTTGGAAATAAAGTTCCTATTTATAAACTCAAAACAACTGATGAGGTAATGAAATATTATGACGAGTGGGGTGAGCAGGATAAATATAATAAAGATATGGTTGAATGGAACTATACAGGTCCACAAGAAACCGTACAAGTTTTTAAAAAATATGAACTGAATAAAGATGCACTTATCTTTGATGCTGGCTGTGGAACTGGTTTAGTAGGATTGGAATTAAAAAAATTCGGTTATAAAAATTTCCACGGAGCTGATCTTTCACAAAAGTTATTAGATACAATTCCTAACAATCTTTATGAAAAATTAATTAAAGTTGATTTAAACAGAACTATAGATGAAAAAAATAATTTTTATGACTCAGTGATGTGTGTTGGAACTTTTACTTTTGGACATGTTAAACCACAGGCCCTAGATGAGTTTGTAAGAATAACAAAAAAAGATGGATTGATATGTTTTACCATTAATGAAGGTATTTATGTGGAATATGGTTTTGATAAAAAGATTGATACACTAAAAAAAGAAGGTAAATGGAAAGAATTAGAATTTTTTAAGTCTGATTATATAGCCAGTAAAGATGTAAATGCATGGCTTGGATTATATAGGGTAAATAAATGAAAATTATTTTAATTATGGGATTACCAGGATCTGGAAAAACTACTTTGGCCAACGAACTTGGTCCAATGTTAAAAGCAAAAAGATTAAACGCAGATGAAGTAAGAAAAGCAGCAAACGATTGGGACTTTTCTGAGGAAGGAAGAAAAAGACAAGCAAAAAGAATGGCAGACTTTGCAATAAAACTTAAAAGTGAGGGAAACTTTGTAGTTGCAGATTTTATTTGTCCAACACCTGAGGCAAGAAGCTTATTTCCAGCTGATTATACTATTTGGGTTGATACCATTAAAGAGGGTAGATTTGATGATACTAATAAGATGTTTGTAAAGCCGGAAAAGTACGACTTTCATGTCATCACACAAGATGCTAAAAATTGGGCGCCAAAAATTTATAAAGATATAAAAAAATGAAGTATCAGTGGGATAATAAAAAACCAACAGCGCAAATGTTAGGAAGATGGCAACCTTTTCATGATGGGCATTATTCATTATTTAAAGAGATAATAAAAAAAACAGGGCAAGTTTGTATTCAAATTCGAGATGTTCAGGGTGTTGATGATAATCCTTTCAATTTTGAAACTGTCAAAAAAAATATAGAGGAAAGATTAAATCCAGAATTTGAGGGACGATTTAAAATCATGTTAGTCCCAAATGTAACAAATATTTGTTATGGTAGGGGTGTTGGATATAAAATTGAGGAGATAGTGTTACCTGAGGAGATACAAAAAATTTCAGCTACTAAAATTAGAGCTAAAATGAGAGAAGAAGGCAAACTTAAATAGAATTTTTAATGAATATAAAAATTAAAAATTTTATAAGTGGAATATCAATAATAACAATTAATGAGCCTAAAACATACAACGCATTATCATTTAAAAATTTAAACGATTTAATCAAAGTTTTTAAAAAACTTGATAGAGATAAAAAAACAAAAGTAATAATTATAGAGGGTGCTGGTAAAGGTTTTAGTGCGGGACATAACTTAAAAGAAGTAAAAAATTTAAAACTTAGAAACAAATATCAAAAATTATTTAATTTATGTTCTAAATTGATGCTTCAAATAGTTGAGGGTAATAAGCCTGTTATTGCTAAGGTGCATGGTGCAGCTTATGCTGCAGGCTGTCAATTAGTTGCAAGTTGTGATTTAGCTTATAGTACCAAAGATGCATTATTTGCTACTCCTGGAGTAAATATTGGATTGTTTTGTAGTACCCCTATGGTTGCGGTAAGTAGAAAAGTAAAAAAAAAACCAATGATGAAAATGTTACTTACTGGTGAGCCGATTAAAGCAAATTTTGCAAAAGAAATTGGTTTAATTAACGATTGTTTTTCTAAATCTAAACTAAATAGCGAGGTTTTTAAAATTGCAAAAAAAATTGCGTCTAAATCAAATTTAACAATTAAAATTGGTAAACGAACGTTTTATAAACAGTTAGAAATGCCTCTTCGAAAAGCTTACGCTCATACAAGCAAAATGATGACTATTAATATGATGGCTTTAGATGCCAAAGAGGGAATTTCAGCTTTTTTAGAAAAAAGAAAGCCAAAATGGAAAAATAGATAATGAAAAAAAATATTTTACTTATATTTTTTTTTATAGTTGGAATAATTATTATCTTTAATTTTAGAGGGCATAATCAAAATAAAGCTATAGAAGCATGTATTGCAGGAAGTAAAAAATTGGACCAACCTATGACTGTTGAAGAGGCTAGAGAGTTTTGTAAAGAAAAAATTCAAAAAAATCGATGAATCATATTAAAGAAATCCTTTCAAAATATAAAAAGATTGCAATGGTTGGGGTTAGTAATGATCCAACTAAAGCATCAACAATCGTCATGAAGTATATGCAAAAATATGGCTTCAAAGTTTATCCTGTAAATCCTAAGGCTAAAGATCAAATAATTTTAGGAGAAAAGGTATTTGAAAAAATCACTGACATTACAGAAGTTGTAGAAATTGTAGATGTTTTTCGACCTTCTAATGAAACAATAGATATTGCAAAAGATGCAATTAGTATTGGTGCGAAAGTTTTATGGTTACAACTTGATATTAAAAATCAAGAAGCACAGCGTCTTGCTGAGACAAATGATATAATTTACATAGAAAATAAGTGCACGAAGATTGAATACGAAAAGAATTTTAAAATTTAATTAATGAAAAAAATTTTTATTGTTTATGGACATTATAACGAAAAATCTTTCAATGCAGCTATAAGAGACACATTTATTGAAACTGTCAAAAAAAGTGATCACCAAGTTGATATTGTAGATTTATATAAAGAAAAATTTGATCCAGTTTTCTCAGGAGAGGAGCCAGACAATCAAGTTCTAGATCATAGAAAAAGAATTGAACAGTCTGATGCAATAGTTTTAATCGCTCCAATTTGGAATTTTAGAATGCCTGCTATTGTCGAAGGTTGGATAGATAAAGTATTAGCCCCGCCTTGGGCGTTTAGGTTTAAAAAGTTATTTGGAAACTATGGTTATCCTTTAGGAAATTTAAAAGGAAAAAAAGCAATTGTATTTTGTACTTATGGTTCTCCACAATTTGCGGTAAGAACCTTCTTTTTAAATATGCCAACAAAAAGACTAAGAAGAGGAGTTTTTAACATATGTGGCATAACGGATGTTGTGTATCGAAGATACTTTGCTGTACCATTTGTGGGAGATAAAAAGCGACAAAAATTTTTAGAAGATGTTAAAAGCACTGCAAATAACATTTAGTTCTTTATTAATCACTTTTACATTAATTTCTTTATCGAAAGCAGATTTAATTAAGCCAAGAAGTGATATTAAACCTGCTGAAGTAATCAAAATACAGCTAAATGGACTTCAAAAAAACGATGATAATTATAAGGATAGTGGCATTGAACAAACATGGAATTTTGCCCATCCTAGTAATAAAAAAAATACTGGACCATTATTAAATTTTAAAATGATGATAAAAGGCAGGTCCTATCAAATGCTTTTAAACCATGTAAGTCATACTATCACTGAGATTGGAAGTGGTGACAAATGGGCTCAATTTGAGGTAGTTATCTTAGATAAAGAAAAAATTTATCATAAATTTAATTGGCAAGTTGAAAAATATACTGATGAGGGTCCTTTGAAAGACTGCTGGCTGACAACTATGGTTTCAAGCCCAATACCATTGGGAAGTTCAATTTGACTTTATTAATACAATTTTGTTTCGTTATGAATAAAAATTTAGTAGGAATCGTTTAATGAAATCAAAAGCAAAAGTAGTAGTAGTTGGTGGTGGAGTAGTAGGAGTTAGTGCTCTTTATCATCTGGCTAAGAAAGGTTGGTCAGATGTAGTTTTGATTGAAAGAAAAGAACTAACCTCAGGCTCAACTTGGCATGCTGCTGGTTTGCTGCCACTTTTTAATATGAGCTATTCTGTTGGTCAACTTCATAAATACGCTGTAAACCTCTATAAAAAACTAGAGGAAGAAACTGGAAAAAATGTTGGATTCAGTGTTGTCTCAAATATTCGTTTAGCAAGCACTAAAGATCGAATGGATGAATATCATCAATATGCAGGTGTTGCAAAAACAATTGGTGTTGATGTAAAATTTTTAACACCGCAACAAGTAAAAGAAATTTGGCCTCTATGTCATACTGATGATTTAGTTGGCGCTATTCAACATCCAGAAGATGGATATATTCAACCAGCTGACTTAACACAGGCATTAGCAACTGGTGCAAGAAATAGAGGAGCTGAGATTTATAGAAATACAACCGTATTATCAATGAGACAAACTAAAGATGGATGGATAGTTGAAACAGATAAAGGATCTATTGAGTGTGAACATGTAATTTCTTGTTCTGGAAATTTTGCCAGACAAACTGGAGAAATGGTTGGATTAGATATTCCAGTTATACCTGTAGAACATCAGTACATTGTAACAGAACCACACCCTGAAATTCAAAAAAGAAAAAAAGCAGGTCTTCCTGAAATGGGAGTTTTAAGAGATAGTGATAGTAGATGGTATATGAGAGAAGAAGCTGGNGGATTAATTTTAGGTCCNTATGAAGATGGAGCNCCTGCATGTTATGTAGAAGGTCCATCAAAAGATTCTGAATATGAATTATTCCAAGANGATTTGGATAGACTTGCGCCTCATATTGAAGGAGCAATACATAGAGTACCTGCTTTTGGAGAAGTTGGAGTAAAAAAAGTTTATAACGGTGCTATATGTTATACACCAGATGGTAATCCAATTGTTGGTCCAGCTTGGGGATTAAAAAATTTCTGGATTAATGAGGGACATAGTTTTGGAATAACAGCAGCTGGCGGAGCAGGCTGGCAATTAGCAGAATGGATCATTGATGGGGAACCAACAATAGATATGCTCGGGGTTGAACCAAGACGTTATGGAAATTACGCAACTAAATCTTATCTTAAAGCAAAAAATGAAGAAGCCTACAGTCATGTTTTTATTGTTCATTATCCTGATGAAGAAAGACCAGCAGCGAGACCTTTAAGAACATCACCTTGTTATGAGAGAATGAAAGAATTAGGAGCTGTTTTTGGACAAAAATTTGGATGGGAAAGACCAAACTTTTTTGCAACTGATGGAATGGAACAGAAAGATGATTGGTCGTTTAGAAGATCAAAATGGTTTGATGCAATTAAAAAGGAATGTGAGAATGTAAAAAAAAATGTTGGTCTTTTAGACATGACTGCATTTGCAAAATGTAGAATTAAAGGTCCCAAAGCAGAAGAATTTTTAGACTATTTAGTAGCCAACAAACTTCCAAAAAAAATTGGAAGAGTTAATTTGTGTCACGCCCTTAATACAAAAGGAGGTGTTCACTCTGAATTTACTATAATGAAAGAAGCAGAAGATAGTTTNTATTTAGTTTCTGCTGGAGCNTTTCAAAGACTAGATCATGATTGGATAAAAAAATGGATGCCAAAAGATGGATCGGTACAGTTTGAAAATTTAACAAATTCAGTTGGTGTGTTAGTTGTAGCTGGACCTAAAGCTAGAGAATTAATGCAAAAAGTTTCTAAAGATGATTTTTCTAATGAAAATTTTAAATGGTTAAGTTCCAAAAAGGTTGATATTGGCTATGCACCATGTACTGCTATAAGAGTAAACTTTGTAGGAGAACTTGGATGGGAGCTTCATCATCCTCTTGAATATCAAAATCATATATTTGATAAGTTAATGGAGCACGGAAAAGAGCTTGGCTTAAAACCATTCGGCATAAGAGCGATGAACAGTTTAAGAGTTGAAAAATCTTACAAGCTTGTTGGTACAGAATTATCTATTGAATATTCACCTTATGAATCTGGACTAGATAGATTTATACACCCTAATAAAGGAAATTTTATAGGCTTAGAGGCATTAAATAAATGGAGAGAAAAAGGCTTTAAAAATAAATTGGTTACAATGGAGGTGCACAATATAACTGATGCCGATGTATTAGGAAATAATCCAATTTATGAAAATGGAAAAGTTGTTGGAAGAGCAACGGGGGGAGATTTCGGTTTTAGATTAAATAAATCTATTGCACTTGGAATGGTTAAGCCTGAGATTGCGACAACTGGTCAGAAATTAAAAATTGATATTTTAGGTAAAATGCATGACGCTACAATTTTGGACGAAAGTCCTTACGATTCAGAAAATAAATTGTTAAGAGCATAATGAAAATATTGGTCGCAGTTAAAAGAGTTATTGATTACAACGTTCAGATAAGAGTTAAAGAGGACGGCACAGGTGTAGTTACTGACAATGTCAAGATGTCTACAAATCCTCCAGATGATAATGCAGTTGAAGAAGCTGTAAAAATTAAAGAGACTGGCAAGGCTAAAGAGATTGTTGCAGTTACGGTAGGTGAAGATAAAGCTCAAGAAACAGTAAGAAAAGCACTAGCAGTGGGAGCTGACAGAGGCATTCATGTAAAAGTTGAGGGAATAATTGAACCTTTAGCAGTCTCAAAAGTTTTGCAAAAAATTGTTGATAAAGAAAAACCAGATTTAGTTTTTATGGGCAAACAAGCAATTGATGACGATTGTAATCAAACAGGACAAATGCTAGCGGCATTACTAAACTGGCCTCAAGCAACTTTTGCTTCTAAAATTGAAGTGAAAGATAAAAGTTTAGAAGTAACAAGAGAAGTAGATGAGGGTCTAGAAACTATTGAAGTAAATATTCCAGCAATAGTTACTTGTGATTTAAGATTAAATGAACCTAGATATGCTTCACTACCAAATATAATGAAAGCCAAAAAAAAACCTATAGAACAAATTAATGCATCTGATCTAGGCGTGGATACTAAACAAAGAATTCAACAAATTAAAGTTGAGGAACCTCCAAAAAGAAAAGCAGGAATTAAAGTTGCCAATGTAGAGGAATTAGTTCAAAAATTAAAAAATGAGGCTAGAGTAATATAATGTCAGTATTGTTAATAGCAGAACATAATAACAAAGAGGTAAAACCTTTTACTTTAAATGCAATCACGGCAGGATCCCAAATTGATCAAGATCTACACGTGCTAGTCATAGGAAATAAAGTAGATGAAGTTTCTAAATCAATCGCGCAAGTACCCAATGTTAAAAAAGTTATACAAATAGATCATGAAATCTATGAAAATTATTTACCTGAAAATTTTTCACCAGTAATAATTAAACAAGCTGAAAATTATTCTCATATTGTTTGTTCTGCTAACACATTTGGTAAGAACTTAATGCCAAGAGTGGCAGCATTACTAGATACTTCTCAAGTAAGCGATATTATTAAAGTAATTTCACCGGACACCTTTTTACGACCAATTTACGCTGGTAATGCATTTGCAACTGTTAAAAGCACAGATAAAAAAAAATGTGTTACAATAAGACCAACTTCTTTTGATCCAGCAGCTACCTCTGGAGGGTCAGCTGAAATTATAAAAGCAGAAGCAAGTGATGCCACAACACTCACTAAATTTGTAAAGAGAGAAGAGGTTAAATCTGATAGACCAGAACTAGGTACTGCAAGAGTAGTAATATCTGGAGGAAGAGGAATGCAAAGTGGTGATAATTTTAAATTAATCACCGCTATCGCAGATAAATTAAATGCAGCGATTGGAGCTTCTAGAGCTGCAGTTGATGCTGGATATATTACTAATGACCATCAGGTTGGACAGACAGGGAAAGTGGTTGTTCCGGATTTATATATTGCAGTAGGTATATCTGGGGCGATTCAACACTTAGCAGGCATGAAAGAGAGCAAAGTTATTGTCGCAATCAATAAAGACGGAGAAGCTCCAATATTTAGTGTTGCAGATTATGGTTTAGAAGCAGATCTTTTTGAAGCTCTTCCACAGTTTCTTGAAGAGTTGAACAAATTAAACACTATACAAAAATAACAAATACTGTAAAAAAATAACATTATGTCCAATCGGGAAGTAATGGAATATGATGTTGTAATTGTGGGTGGTGGACCATCTGGATTATCGACTGCTATAAAACTAAAACAATTAAAATCAGATTTAAATGTATGTTTACTAGAAAAAGCATCTGAAATTGGTGCACACATTTTGTCAGGTAACGTTTTTGAAACTAGAGCATTAGATGAGTTATTGCCAAATTGGAAAGAATTAAATAGCCCGATTAAAACAAAAGTCTCAAAAGAAAAGTTTTTATTTTTAGGAAAAAAAAATTCATTAAGCTGGCCAACATGGCTTTTACCTAAAGTTCAACATAATAAAAATAATTATATTATAAGTCTTGCAAATCTATGTAGATGGTTAGCTGAGCAAGCAGAGTCTTTAGGCGTAGAAATTTTTCCAGGTTTTCCTGCAAGTGAAGTTTTATACAATGACGATGGATCGGTAAAAGGAATTGCTACCCAAGATATGGGTTTGGATAAAGAAGGAAACAAAAAAGACAGTTTTGAGTCTGGAATAGAACTGCATGCAAAAGTTACTGTTTTTGCAGAAGGTTGCAGAGGACACCTAGGAAAACAATTAATAAAAAAATTTGAATTAGATAAAGGAAAAAATCCTCAACAATATGGAATTGGATTTAAAGAAATTTGGGAGATAAATGAAAAAAACCATGAAGAGGGTTTGGTAATGCATACGGCTGGATGGCCATTAGATAGCAAAACATATGGTGGAAGTTTTTTGTATCATGCAGAAAATAAACAAATTTTTTTAGGATATGTAATTGGTTTAGATTATCAAAATCCTCACCTTTCTCCTTTTGATGAGTTCCAAAGATTTAAAACACATCCAGCTATAAAAAAAATAATTGAAGGTGGAAAAAGAATTTCTTATGGAGCAAGAGCTTTAATTGAAGGTGGTTTACAAAGTTTACCAAAAATGTTTATGCCAGGTGCGCTGCTTGTTGGATGTGACGCTGGAACATTAAATATGCCAAAAATTAAAGGCTCACATACCGCAATGAAAAGTGGAATGATTGCTGCCGAAACTATATTTGAACATTTGGAACAACAGAAAGATTTATCTGTTTACG
>FUFK010041727.1_pt1 | contig 10401 bp, 15 predicted proteins | sample 1021851 | NCBI WGS metagenome assembly FUFK01 (sample SAMEA51879418, study PRJEB19060) | metagenome
GGTTTCATCATCTTACCAAGTGGCGACTCAAGCAGTCCTTCAACACTTCGTATCTTCGATAGTATGCCACGAACATCATTGTAATAACCTTGTCGTTCTTCTTGAAGATCACTCAAAGCTGACGACATTCTATCACGAAGTATCTTCTCTTGCTTGATGGTATTGAAATCACCCAAGTCGTGTATTGCCAATCCTTGAGAATGACAATCAACATTCAGTCTGATACATACCTTGTCGTTGAAGTTATCAACCACCCACTTAGTATATGCTTCGTGAGCATTGACCTGTGAGTCATACTCCCTCTGCCTATGATAAGACATTCGTCTATAGTTGTCATTGATTTCAGTATTCTTAAAACCAATACCTTTTTCTTTCAGGTAATCGTGATTGATTAGCTCGAATGTATTCCTATCTGGGTAGGTGTTGAATCTAGCAGTAGCATCTTCTCTAGTCTCCATACCATCTGCCGATATAGATACAAGATTGAAGTGTACGCAATCATCAAGATGAAAGTGTTCTCTCGTGTGCGACCACCTGCCACTACTGCTTATTGTACTCTTGAAGTAATCCTCTTCTTTAGACTTGAAATCCTCAAGAGTTAGGTCTGAAACAGATTTGTTTCTGGGTAGACCAGAACAATTCCATTTATTTCTATCAGCTATCTCACGCATAGCATTGACCTCAGCTTGAGGTGTGTGTGCTGTGATATAGCGATTAGCCACATTCCACGCATTACGATATGCAGTATCCCATTGACTTTTGTTTTCGTCATAGGTCTGCTTGTGTTCGCTGGGCAGATTGTGGATAGTTTTCAAAGCGTGTGGAAGAATAATATTTTCCTTCACATCTTTGTCTATCAAAGTTTTAGCCATTTGTACCTCCTTTGGTTTGGCGTTATTGATACCATCAGTATATGGTATTCGTACCCCTGCGTCAAGTGCTTGACATATAAGGATAAATCGTTATACTGTGTGTATGTTTGATAAAAACTTTTACACAAAACCTAACTCTTTCTGGGTGGAACACTTCAGAAAGAAAGAACAAAAACGACAAACAAACAAGGAGAAAAAATATGTCAGAAGAACTAGACAAAAACGGAAGACCTAAAATCTACTGTGCCAACTGTGGCAAACGAATGAACTACACATATACGCAACAATGGTTTGGGTGTAGTGGGTATAAGCATTGGTCATACTGGGGATTAAAAGAAAAAGGTAGAACATTTCTCAGAAGAGAAGAAGCTGAAGTAGAACTTCAAAGACTTAATGCTTTAGGGTACAGAAATCGTGGTTACGATTCAATGAGAGATGGAGACTTAAAAGTAGACGATGTCAATAGTTGGAGAGGAGACAATATAGAGTTCTATGTAGAACATAGTGAGCCAGTAGGTGAGCCTGTCCCTTGGCAGTTTCATTCTCAACAATGTATGATGGAGTTTCTACAACGACCAGATATAATCAGACAGATAATTCCTATCATTAGTGCTAACAGAGCAAAGCCTATCATACCTGCAAAAAAACCTCGCAAGAAACCGCAGAGAAAGATTGACTTGCCAGATTACAGTGCTATGGAGAAAAGGATATTAGGTTTAATATGATAGAAATATATTACAAATATAAATTTTACTTATTAATATTTAAAATATTAAATAGAAATAAAAAGTTAAGCAGATGAAGTATATACTTATCATTTGGTTATCTACAGGTAGTATCACAGTTCCTCTCGAGCAGGGGAACTGTGATTCTTTTATGCAAGAACTAGAAGATCAAGGCAGAATAACTTATGAAGTTCCTACCACCTACCTTGACTTAGTGCCTCTTTGGGGGTATCATTGCACAACATTAGAACAGTTAGACGCAGAGTTTACTGTTGAAGAACTTACAAAAATAATAGGAGAGTAGTATGAAAAAAGTATTACACACTTACAATCTGATTATGGATTCTAGTATTAATCCATTGANGAATGTAAAAAATTTACANGTCAGGCATATGGTTATGCAACTTCTTGCCTGTATGTGGTCGCTGATATTTGGAATGTATATTGTAGAAAGTATATATGCATTTGGTATATCAGCATTAGTCCACAGTTTACTGATAGTTGCAATCGTCATTACTGTTGCAGTATTCGATACTGCCAATCGTAACCCAGAAGTATTTACAAGGAGGACAAAGAGATGAACAGAACTTGTAAAACTTGTGGCACTGTGTTTGAAATAAACAAGTGGCAGAAACAAAAAGAATATTGTAATGATGCTTGTAAGCCTACCTTCAGACCTAATCGAGGCAAGCCTCGTGGCAGACCAAAGAACGAATGGAAGGAAGTCTTTGAGAAGTATAATATATAGACCCCCCTCGGAACCACAGGTTCTTATAGCACGATTTTTAACTTAAGTCAATACCCAAAGGAGATAAAATGAATATATTTTTTTTAGATGAAATGCCAGAGAAGTCAGCAGAAATGTTATGTGACAAACACATACCAAAGATGTTGCTTGAAACTTGTCAGATGTTATCTACTGCATACCAAAGAAACTTAGGAGAGAAANCTATCCTATACAAACCAGCATACCCTAATCACCCTATGACTAGGTGGGTCGGTGACTCTCAGCCTCACTTTGAGTGGGCATTTGATCACGCAGTTGCCTTATCACAACAGTTTACAAAAAGGTTTGGCAAGACACACAAATCAAATCGCATAGTTAAAACGATAGCTTGTGACCTTTTGGCTGAGGTAAACGAATCAGTGATGTTTCCAGACAATGGCTTTCAAGACCCACCACAATGTATGCCAGACGAATACAAGTGTGATTATTATGTACAAGCATATAGAAACTATTATATGGCAGAGAAAAGATACTTCGCTAAATGGGAGAAGGGAGTAGACAAACCTGCTTGGTGGTTGACACAGACTAACGAATCACATACTGTAAGAGTATGAAAAAAAATTACTCACAAGAATCTTTAGANAAGATTAAGAATGGCAGAACTATTTACTTGAAGTCAGTCAAGGTCGTNGACTTCTATCCTCATCAGGCATTGAANCCTGTGAAGAACAAGAAGCTCGGCAAGACTGTGACTAAAGGTAAACACAAAGGCAGACCTATATACACATTGACACTAGAAGAGAGGGCTACTTGTCCTCGTAGTTGTGGACATTGGGAGGACTGCTATGGAAACAATATGCCATTCGCACACAGACTAACTGCAGGACAAGGACTGACCAAGAAGATATACGCAGACCTTACCGCTATACAAAAGAAACACAAACAGTTTCTTGTAAGGTTGCATGTGCTAGGTGATTTCTATTCTGTAGATTATGTAGAGTTCTGGGCTATGTGCCTGAAGAAATTTCCTGGACTTGCCATATGGGGTTATACTCATTGGCANCCAGGTACAGATATAGGTGACGCAATCGGTCGCCTTAGAGGAGAAGAGTGGGGCAGGTTTGCAGTTAGATTCTCAGACCTGCCCGAAGATGCTCTGTCTGCAAACTCTGAGGAGATTACAACAAAGGGTGTGGCTTGTCCTGAACAGACAGGNAAGGCTAAGAGTTGTGCTGACTGTGCATTGTGTTGGACTATGAATAAACCAGTAAAGTTCTTGACACACTAAACGAATCATGTTAGTGTATAAATATTCTATCGGCAGATAGATAGATAAAGAGCCTCAGTTGCCTAGGTCTAGACTAAGGAATAAGCACGCAAGGCTATCCGATGCAGGNTCTTTATCGCTTTATGAGAGAGGTGGGAATGGTTGTTACCTACAAGCCTCTCTCTCCAATCAACAACAAAGGAGGCAGAAATGCAAAGACTAAAACGACAAACATTCTCAGACGAACTACATAAACTTGTAGGCTCTAAAATATTCTCAGCAAAGTTTACAAAGAAAGATGGCTCGGATAGAGTTATCAATTGTATGCTTGGTGTGAAGAAACATCTGAGAGGTGGAGAGAGAACGACAAAGAAAGAAGAGTTTATGATTGTATTTGATACGATAAAGAAACAATATCGTAATATCAATCTCAAGACTCTTGACTGGATTAAGTTCAATGGGCAACTTTATACTGTTGAACTACAATATAAAGGCAATCAACTAAAGCTGACACCAGCTGAGAACATAGCAGAATGACCAAACCAAATAGCACTGATTGGACAAAGCACGATACAGAAGATACAATATTTGTGTGCTGGACTACTCAAGATATCAGAGAGATAAGACCAGAGCTGACAGACGAGCAATGTAGAAAAGTGTTACGCAAAGTTAAAGATGGACATGATGCTAATCTGGGTATATCTTGGGATGTAATAGAAACTATATCCTATGATATGTACCCAATACAAGTTTGATACGAACGAATGGTAAAACCCAAAGCTAGCTATAGTGGTAGTGTTCGTGTCAGGGAGCAGGTTGGTCGTTCCTGCTCCCATTTATCTTGACACAATAAAAAAAATATGTTATAGAACTCGCATGAATTACACAGACCAGATAGAAGTTATTAAAGATTTAAGTTTAGATGAGGGGCAGTCTATGAGAATGGACTGCCCTTTTTGTATGCGTAATAATACATTCTCAATCAGTAAAGAAGATTCAAAAGTATTATGGTATTGTTTCTCTGCATCTTGTGATGCCAAAGGTGCATTCTACACAGAGAAAACTATGCACGATATAGAGCATTATATTTATCACAAGAACAAAGACACAGACGCAAACTTTGTGATACCAACAAACTTTATATCAGCACACACAAACGAAAGATGCATAAATTATTTAGAACGCAACAACTGTATGTCTGCATTTACAAGAGCAAAAGCAGATGTCAGGTATGATCCTGCAAGAGATCGTGTTGTGTTTATGATACACAATGACAAGGATAAAATTGTTGGTGGTGTAGGCAGAGCCTTGAGTTCTGTTGCACTACCAAAATGGTATGTGTATGGTAATAAAAATTATCCTTTCATATGTGGTAGTGGCGACACCGCTGTAGTTGTAGAGGACTGTGCATCAGCTTGTGCAGTATCAGAAGACTATGCAGGTGTCGCCTTGATGGGTACAAGTTTACCAACAGATTATATATCACTATTACAAAATAAGTTTGATAATATTATTGTTGCACTAGACAGAGACGCAACATCAAAAGCATTTGACATAGCAAGAGAATTAGGGTATAGGTCAAAGACAAGAGTGGTCATGTTAGAAGATGATCTAAAATATTTTAAACCAAGTGAGATAAGAGACATACTTAATGATTGAAAATGTAAAAGACATACAGGTGGAGGAGACTCGTGCACAGATTGCGTGTATGCTCAATGAACTATGGCATAGTAGACTTCCTAAAATACATTGGTCTAATGTCGTAAGAAATACACACTATGTGTGTTATGTCTTTAAATACAAAGAGGCTGTGGTTGGTGTTGGTATATGGTCTTCACCAGTGGCAAGAATGCTAAACAAAGATACTCATTTAGAACTTAGGAGATTAGCACTTTGTGATGTATGCCCAAAAAATACAGCAACATTTGTTTTATCTAAAATGCGATCATTAGTTAAAAGTAAGTTTCCAAATATTAAAAAATTAATATCATATCAAGATACTGAAGTTCATCTAGGAACTATATATAAGGCGGATAACTGGAAAGATATGATTGAGACTTCAGGTGGAGAGTGGACATCAACGAAAAGATTTAGAGAAAATGCACAGTCAAGTGCAAAAAAGATAAGATGGGAGTACAGCATATGCAAGAACGACAGTTAATAAGATTATTACTTAAGAAACCTTTTTATGAAAAGAACAAAGGTAAAATCACAAAGACAACATTCAGCAATGGTCTTGGTAATTTTTTTACAACAATAGAAAAGGCACACAAAGATTACGAACACGATCTTACAATAGATGAGCTGATAGATTTACACACAGAGAAATATAACCCTGCACTTACACGAGCTGCAAAATTAAACTTTGAAACTTTAGTACAAGAAATAAAAAAAGAGACAGAACCAAACGAAGCTGTTGCATCTGATATCATAGAAGCGGTACACAAACGAAACTTAGCACATAAGGTTGCAGTGATAGCCACAGATATATTCAATGGTCAAGACAAATCATTTAATGAAATCAAACAGTTATTAGACAATACACAAGAAGACACAGACGAACATGAAGCAGTCACAGAAGACATACCTGAGTTGATAGACTCTCTTGACATACAAACTAAGTTTGAGTTTAACTTACCAAGTCTTCACGAACAAGTGCCAGGAGTTGGTCCAGGTAATTTAGTGATTGTATTTGCAAGACCAGAGTCAGGTAAAACTGCATTCTGGGTTAATCTTGTTGGAGGACTTCAAGGGTTTGCATCACAAGGAGCAAAAGTTTGTGCGTTGATAAACGAGGAACCTGCAGTAAGAACACAGATGAGAGTTATAAATGCACACACAGGCATGACTCGTGATGAGATCATAGACAATATGGATTTAGCAAAAGAAAAATGGAAGGAGATAAAAGATAATGTTAAACTTATTGGATACTGTTGATTGGACTATTGATGACGTTGACAGTTTTTGCAGTAGCATCACAAGCCAGACATCCTTATTATTGATCAGTTAGATAANGTAGGTATGACTGGCAACTTTACTCGCACAGACGAAAAGTTAAGGGCTGTATATACAGGAGCAAGAGAGATAGCAAAGAGGCATGAGTGTTGTGTCATTGCAATATCACAAGCATCTGCAGANGCACACGGTAANACTAGAATATCTTTTGATATGATGGAGAACTCAAAGACAGGTAAAGCTGCAGAAGCAGATTTAATTATAGGTATAGGAAAGCATGGTACACTAGACTCACTTGACACAACTCGGGTTATGTGTATAAGTAAAAATAAGATATCAGGATATCACGGAGAGATAACCTGTAATATAGAACCACAACTATCGAGGTACAGAGTATGATTACAGTTTTAGATGCAGAGACCAGCTTTCAGATTGTAGATGGCAAAGTAGATCCACTACCATTTAATCCAAACAACTGTTTGGTTAGCATTGGTGTCAATGATGAATATTATTTTTTTAATCACAATCACGAGAACTTTGATATACAATCTAATCACAAGGCAGTTCAAGATATACTAGACAAGACTACACTACTTGTTGGTCACAACATTAAGTTTGATTTAGTTTGGCTGTTGGAGTCAGGATTTAAATACAATGGCAGACTGTATGATACAATGATAGGTGAGTATATTTTACTGCGTGGTATTAGAAAGCCTCTATCTTTGAAGGACATATGTAAACGCAGAAGCATATCACAGAAGTCAGATGCAGTTGATGACTATATGAAACGTAAGATATCTTTTGAAGATATACCAGTCAATATTATTGAAGAGTATGGTAGGCAAGATGTTGTATCTACCAGAGCTTTGTTTGATGCCCAGATGGCAGACTTTAAGAAAGAAGGTAACAAATCCTTACTTAAATCTGCCAAAATGATGAACGAGTTTCTACCTGTGCTTGCAGATATGGAAATAAATGGCATACATATTGACCTAGATGCACTGAATAATGTTGAGTTAGAGTTTAAGGAAGAGTTTGGTAGACTTGCACAACAGATAAAAAAAATTATTGAAGACAAGATGGGCGACACACCTATCAATCCTGCCAGTACAGAACAACTATCTTGGCTGATATATTCTAGGAAAGTCACAGACAAAAAGAAGTGGGCAGATATGTTCAACATAGGTATAGATAAATTTACCAAGAAAAAGAAACGCAGACCCACACTTTCAAAGTCTAGATTCAGAGATATGGTTGTGGCAAACACAGAGGTCATAAAAAAAACATCAGCCACAAAGTGCCTACACTGTAATGGCACTGGTCAAATTAGAAAGTTCAAAGTGAATGGAGAACGATACAAAAACTTATCTAAGTGTCACGAGTGTGGAGGTCAGGGTGTAATATATCTAGAACTAAACAGGACTGCAGGATTCAATCAGTTTCCTATTGGTGTATCAGAAGTTGCAGAAGGTGGATTCAAGACAGACAGAGACACACTGAGAAAATTATCTATGCGTGCAAAGGGAGATATGAAAGAGTTTGTTGATCTAATTATTAGGTACAATGCTATTGATACATACTTGAACACATTTGTAAATGGCATAAGAGATCATGTGAATACAGATAGTATTCTACATCCTAAGTTTATGCAGTGTGTCACAGCTACAGCGAGATTGTCTAGCCGTGATCCAAACTTCCAAAACCAACCACGAGGAAATACTTTCCCTATTCGTAAAGTTATTACGTCTAGATTTAAAGGTGGGCAGATCATGGAGATAGATTTTTCACAGTTAGAATTTAGAACCGCTGTATTCTTAGCACAAGATAAACAAGGAATGAAAGACATAGAGGATGGNATTGATGTGCATCAGTTTACTGCCGACACTATTGGAGTATCAAGACAAGATGCAAAGGCACATACATTTAAACCTTTGTATGGTGGCATGTCAGGTAATGATGATGAGAAAAGATATTACAAAGCCTTCTTAGAAAAATACAAAGACATAGCTAAGTGGCATGAGAATCTACAGAGTGATGCAATACAATACAAGAAAGTTAAACTACCATCAGGTCGTGAGTATGCTTTCCCGTATGCACAAAGACAGGCATGGGGTGGATCTAGCTATTCTACACAGATAAAAAATTATCCTGTGCAAGGCTTTGCAACTGCAGACATAGTTCCTATTGCTTGTATCAACGCATACAAGATGATGAAATACTCAAATGTAAAAAGCCTATTAATAAATACGGTGCATGATTCTATCGTTGTTGATGCACATCCAGATGAGATAGTAGCAATGACAAAAATTCTAAACAGAGCTACAAGAAATGTCATTGATTCTTTGTATGATTTCTACAAGGTAGAGTTTAATGTTCCGCTTGACACAGAGCTAAAGGTAGGGTACAATTGGTTAGATATGCAAGAAATAAACTTAAAAACTGAAAGGGTAACCCTATGAAACTATTGCTAGATATACTAGAAAACATTGTAATTATTGTATTTGTNGTTTACATAGTTGGAGGACTTGTACTATATAATTTTTTGTATTGACTTTTTTTAAAAAATATGGTAAAGGATGGGATTATGTCACAAATCTTAAACGCATTAGTAGATCGTTATAACGCACAGATATCTGAGGCGAAGGCAGTTCTTGAAATCTATTTAAACAAGTCAGTTGGTATCGGAGAGCATCCACAACATCTTGATGAGGTAGATAAACTGATAGTAAAGATTGCTACAGCTAAAGAAAATCTTATGGTGATTGAAGAGATAAGAGATATATAATTATAACCAAGGAGGTCATATGACAAACAATGAAATAAGTAACATAGATAATTTATCTAACGAACAGATAATGTCTATGATAGGACAAGAGAAGTCGTCCACTGGTAACTTCTTACCGAAGTTATCCATAAATAGATTTCCAGAAAATGATGATGGTGCGGAAGTTCCTGTTGGTTCTTATGCAACATATGTTCCAGAGCTGGATAGCATAGCCTATGGTAAGCCTGTTACATTCAGACCATTCATCAATGCGTATCAATACATGAAGTATGACGCAGAGAAGAACGAATACAGTAACCGTAGTATTATATTTAAGTCTTGGAAAGACGAGGCTATAGATGCTAAAGGTGGTGTTCGTTGTGGAAAAATACCAGCAAAAGAACTTGCTAATCTTTCAGAAGAAGAAAGAACAAAGCAAAAAGCTATCAAGTGTTACAGGTTAATCTATGGTTTAGTATCATTTGATGGTGTTCTTCCAGGTGGAGCAGAGGCACATGTAACTAATTTACCTGTGCTTTGGAAAGTAACAGGCAGTAACTTTAAGCCTGTTGGTGAAGCAATTGAAAGCCTTAGAAGAAGAGGTAAGGTAATGTTTAATCATACACTTACACTTAAAACAAAAAAGAAAAAGGCTGGCAGTAATGTATTCTATGTGTCCGACATTACTGTAGACAAGGATGAAGTTTCTTTTACAGATGCAGAGAAAGAAACACTTCTGAGTTTTCAAGAGACTATCAATACAGAAAATGAGGAGATAGTGGAGCTATGGAGACAAGCTAAAAAGGCGGAGCCTATTAGTGTAAAAGCTAGTGAGGCTGAGGCTGTAGACGCAGAGTTCGAAGATGATCCTGTCGAAGTTCTATCGTCATGAGCCAAGACATCCTAGAAAAAGTTAGGGTGTTTTTAGAAGCTGCATCGAAAGATGCGGTAGAGGTATCCGATGATTTGATTGATCAGTTTGGTGAGGCATGCAAGGAATCATTCAGAAAGCAGTTCACTGACCAAAGAAACAAAGAGTTTGGTCTAAGAGCATCAAACATCGGACGACCTTTGTGTCAACTACAAATGGA
>FUFK010064042.1_pt1 | contig 10398 bp, 9 predicted proteins | sample 1021851 | NCBI WGS metagenome assembly FUFK01 (sample SAMEA51879418, study PRJEB19060) | metagenome
TAATTTAACAGAGGAGAATTAATTGACAATAGTATCTAGAAGAATTGCAAAACCATTACCTGGTAAAACCGATGTGGTTTTGTCAAGAGTNACAAGATTTAAAGATTTAGTCATAAAGGCTGGNGCAAAAGCNAGAGCGGCTAAGTTTGTNGGTGGNTCTTTAAACGGTTCTATTCAACTTACTACAATTTTTGAAAACATGACTGAAGCTACAAAATCTTTTGAAGCATACTCTAAAGATCCTGAAATGATTTCTTTAATGAAAGAAAGAGAAGATAATCCAGCAGCAACACTAATAGGGCCTGAAATTTATACAAGTGTTTATGGTTCTCCTTCCCCAGATCATAATGTCCTCTTACTCAGAGAATATGAAATGAATAGAAAATCTATGCCTAAAGCAATTGAGTTACTATCTAAAGTTGATGAAATAGTTCAAAAAGAAGATTCGAAAATGTTGGCACTTCGACCAATTATTGCAGACAAAATGGATGCTTTATTTGTTGTATACTATTATTCATCAATTGCCTCTATGGGTGAAATTGTTGATAGAGTAGGAATGTCTGAAGAGTTTCAAAAACTTGTCAGTGAGGCAAATGAATATGGAACACTTATATCTTCAAATGTTTTAATGAATATATAGTCCTAGATTGAGGAGTTTTACTCCTCAATTTTTAAATCTAATTTATAAACGTTCAATGCTGTGTTATAAAATAGATCTTTTTTTTCACTCAAAGTAAATTTTTTTACAATTTTATTATAATTATTATAAAGATCATTAAAGCTAATTTTTAAACTTGAAACTGGAAAATTACTTGCAAACATACATCTAGATGGAGAAAAAATATCAATTACATTTAATATAATTTCTCTATTCTCCTCAAAGTTCCAATCTTGGTTTTTAACGCCAAATTCAGAAAGTTTGATATAAACGTTTTCTTCGTTAGCTAAAACTTTTAAAGAATTTTTCCATTTTAGTATTCCATCTTTACTTCGATCCCATGGAAAACCTGCATGATTAATAATGACTTTTACATTCGGAATAAGTCTAATAACTTGTAATGCCTCAATTAGGTGCCAAGATGGAATTCTTAAATCATAATTCAAATTATATTTTTCTAAAAGTTTTAAACCATCTCTCCATTTTTGGTCTTGCATAGTTCCAACATAATTACCATAACTTTCACTTTCTTTATTTTTTACAACGGGCTTTGATCTTATTCCTTTAACAAAATCAAAAGATGCTTGTTTTTCAATAACTTCTTCAGCATTTTTGGTATGAAACCAGGCATGAGCAACAACAGCTGTGGGTAAATTATGTTTATCTTTTATACTTTTTAGCCATTTAGTCTCTCCTACTTGATCNAATCTATCCCATTCAGCTTCACAATGAATTGTTCCGACTATGTTGTGATTTATTGTATCTTTTTCATAATTTTCTGGAAGATAGTTTTTTTTTAAATCGCTGTAATCACCTAAAAAGAAATTCTCTTCATAATGATCTGACAAAAAAGGGTAATAATTTTTATCTAAATCCCAAAAGTGGTGATGTGCGTCAATTATTGGAATNTNTTGTTCNTTCATAANATACTANGCCATTACTGGCTCTTTATCACCAACTAGNGTAACCCTATGCATAATNCTTTTNATAATATTATTATNAAAGGGCTTTACTGAATGCATTGTACATCTGTTATCCCACATTANAATATCATCATTGTTCCATATATGCTCATAAACATATTTTGNTTGAATAGAATGCTCTNTTANTTTTTCTAATANTTTNCTTCCTTTATCNTAATCATAATCTACAATTTTAACCATTGTATGTGGAGANAGAAAAAGNNNTGGTTTTTTAGTTACTGGATGCCTCCTTACTAATGGATGGATTACAGGGTCAAGTTTATCATAATTACCTTTATTTTTTCTTCTACTTAACTCCTTTGATAACTTTATTATATATTCATGATCATGTACCACTCTAAGATTTCGTATCTTTTCTTTTAATATCTCGTCTAAATCCTCATATGCTTTATACATATTTGCAAATAGAGTATTTCCACCTTTATTTGTGGTAGAGATTCCATGTAAAATTGAGCCATTACTCGGAATTTTTCTAAAAGAACTATCTGTATGCCATAACCAAGATTGTTTTAAATACTGCCAAGAAGTTTCTTTATTTGGAATAATTTTTCCATTTTCGTCTACGTTGGATACTCGATAAATTTCAGGGTTTTTTGAAGACCTATGAGATAAAGAGGGATGCACTTCAAGTTCACCAAATTTTTTTCCAAATTTAATGTGATCTTCATCAGAAATATTTTGCTTTGGAAATATTATAATTAAATATTGCACCCATAGATCTTTGATTTTTTGAAATGTATTTTCATCTATCTTTGAAAGATCTATACCTTCAATTGAAACACCAATATTTTTATGAACCTGTTTTACTTTCATAAAAACCTTAATTACTTATTTTTATAATATTAACAATAATAGAAGAAAAAATTGATATTGTCGACATTATCAATATACCAATTAAACTAATTAAAAATATATTTGCACCTCCAAAATATATGATTAAATACCCTGCCAAACCTCCAAAGCCNACCTGCAATGCACCCATTAATCCACTTGATGCTCCTTGATTTTCACTNACAGAATTAATGGCACCTATCATTGCATTTGCAACAATAAATCCATGAGAAAATCCTATNAACAAACAAATGAAAGTAAGAAAAAATATGGATTNAACNTCAATTAAATTNAAAATTATTAACANAAAAATAAAAATGANGCTTAATATTGTNCCGTATAAACACATTTTTTCNAAGCCAATTTTAANNGTGTATTTACTATTAATTAAATTTCCAAAAATATAACCAACAGAAGTTAGTGAAAACCATAAACCNAATTCAGATGCACTTGCACCTAATCTTAAATATTCATATGGCATAAATCCATTCATTGAATAATACATTCCTGTTTGCATTCCTCCAATAATAGAAAAACAAATGAACCACTTATTTTTAAAAATTATAATATAATTTTCTAAAATTCTTAAAATTGAAATATCTTTAGACATAAGTTTTAATGTCTCTTTAAGACTACGATTTAAGAGAAGAAAAATTACTATCCCAATAAGAAACAATGCAATGAAATTAGAATGCCAACCAAAATATTCTGCAAGCATCCCACCAAAAACAAAACATAAAATTGGTAAAACAACCATATAAGCAGTCACAGTGGACATTTTTGANGCAGCTTCTGATCTATTAAAGCTATCACTAATTATATTTCTTCCTACAGCAAAACAAGCTGCCGCACCAATACCTTGAACAGTTCTTAAAAGAATTAATATTGAAATATCATTTGAAAATGAACAAGCTAATGAAGAGACAGAGAAAATTAAAGATCCATAAATGACTAAAGGCTTTCTACCAAACCTGTCTGATAATGGCCCTGCAAATAATTGACCTACTGCTAAAAATAAAAAATAGATACTCAGAACCATTTGAGTGTCAGAAAAACTGGAACCTAAATCTTCTTTTATTAAGGGTAATGAAGGTGAAATCATTGTCATGCCCATTATAGGCATCGCAATTAAAACTGAAATTAATAAAATATTAGGTTTTATCAAAGAAGTCTCAGATTATGAAACTTCTTTTTCATGGACCTCTATGATGTTTCCATCAGGATCATAAAAAAAAATCTGTTTCCAGCCTGCAACAGCTGTTTCACCCCAGTCTGAATACTTAATGCCTTTACTTTTAAGATGATTTTTAAATTTTTCTAGATCATCCGTTCTATAAGCTATATGACCTCTTTCTAAAGGATTAATTGAATGCCCAGTTTTAAAATTAACCTCTAAATCTTTCTCTGCTAAATGAGTTTGAATATTTCCATCTGTTACAAATTCGACATCTCCAGAATAACCTTTTCTTCTTTCCAAAATTGGCAAATCATTAGTTTCAGTGTCTAATAGTAAAATATTCTTATAAAAATCGTTCATTTTTTTTACATTATTTGACGAAAGATTTATATGATGTAATTTTAATTTCATGTTTTTTATTATAAATGTTTAACTAAATTAGTTAATAGTACTTAAAATATATAATTAATAAATAAAAATGTATAATCCATTTAACATTATTTCATCATTTAGACTCTCATTTCTTCCCCCATTAATGATTTATTTAGCTGCTGGTGTATCTGGGTTAACTAATATTGTTGGATTATTTTTTGTTAAAGAGTATCTAGATCTTTCTGCTGCTTTTTTAGCAGGTTTAGGCTTTTGGGCCGGTTTGCCATGGGTATTAAAAATGCCATTAGGGCATATTGTAGATTTAATATGGAAATTTAAATCTATTTTAGTATTTTTTGGTGCGTTTATAATGGCAATAAGCAGTTTAATAATGTATTTTTTAATTGCGCATAAATCAGAAATGATAGCGATACTTNATGCAGAAACTTGGTTCATTATTTCAACATTNCTAGCTCCGATTGGNTTTGTNCTTCAAGATGTAGTGGCTGACGCTTTAACTGTAGAAGCAATNCCAAAAACTGATGAANAAGGTAATGAAATNGATTTTAAAACCTTAAAATCTNTGAATATCGTAATGCAANTATTAGGTAGAGTTTCNATAATTTCAGGTACNTTATTAGTTTCTTTNGTTAATCTNNTAATGTTCTCTGATTCTTCTGAAATGTCTGANAATGANAAAATTATTACTTATGGAAAAATTTATTTATATTCTTTAATTGTTCCAGGTATATCAGTAATTGGAGTCNTTTTTTCNTATATNANTTCAAAANCTAGATTAAANNAACTTNTNAAAAATGGNTTAGCTTTTGAAAAAGCCTATAATTTAATATACCCNATTTCAAAAATTACTAAACCNAACCCTTCTATTATTATTGGATCNATACTATTTGTTATTTTTACAATATCTATAGGTTTTTCAAAAATTCCATTTTCTCAAGAAATTGTCTTTATTGGATCTCTCTCTATAATAGTTTATCTTTTAATAACTTTGTCTAGTCAGTTAGATGCAGTTTCAAAGAGAATGTTAATTGGAACAGCAATTATTATTTTTGTTTTTAGAGCNATGCCAGGTGTTGGTCCAGGTGCTTCATGGTTCGAAATTGATATTCTAAAATTTGATCAAGAATTTCTATCACTTTTAGGTTTAGTTGCCTCTATATTGACTATTTTTGGTATATTTGTTCTTAGACCTCTTATGGAAAACTCATCTATGAGTAGGCTTATTATAATTCTTTCAATTGCTGGATCTATTTTCCTTTTACCTTCTTTAGGAATGTTTTATGGAATACATGAATTTACGTCAAAAATAACAAATGGCATTGTTGATGCGAGGTTTATTGCAATATTTAATACTGCTCTAGAGAGTCCTTTAGGACAAGTATCAATGATACCCATACTAGCATGGATAGCGCAATCTGCTCCAAGTCATTTAAAAGCAACTTTTTTTGCTGTTTTAGCAAGTTTTACAAACTTAGCNCTTTCTGCAAGTAATTTAGGCACAAAATATCTTAATCAAATTTTTGTAGTAACAAGAGAAGTAAAGTCAAAATCTGGTGAGGTAACAACTCAAGCAGATTATTCAGAATTGGGCATTTTATTAACTACTGTTTTGTTGTTAACTTTAATATTACCAATATTAGCTACAATTTTAATTAGAAAATTAAAATTAATTGCTTACTAAGCATCGTGAACTTTAACATATTCAAAATCTCCTGATTTATTATCTATTCCTTGATCAGGAGCAGCAATCCATGAAGCATATTTCCCAGGCTCGTGCTCAGGTACCATTAAAGATTCTATAAACTTATTATCATCATCTGATGGTAAAAAATTATTCANATTTTGATCCCATGTNTTCGAATTTAAAATGTTTCCATCAGGATCAATAAAAGCATTAGCAAATGTTCCAATTGATCTATTAAAACCTTCGTGTGGTAGTTTAACTTTAAAATCAATGTTGAATGATTCTATAGTTCTATTCCATCTTTTAATACCTACTGAAGAATCTTTAATATAATCATCTCTTAATCTCATGTTTAATGCTAACAACGCAGGTGCATCTTTCTTTATAATNTTATTATTTTCAAACTCTAATATTGGATAAGTATCATTTTGTAGTTGATGATCATCTTTAATTTTTGTTTCCCAAAATCTTCCTTTAACTCCAGCTGTAAATGCATTAGCGGCATTAGTTGAAATTTCTGAACCAAATAAATCTAGTGATAATGTAAAATGTAAATTTATCTTTTTTTGTATTGTTGGTAAATCAATAACACCTAATTTTCTTATCTTTTCTATTTCAAATGGATCTGAAATACCTGCCTTAACCATTTCTTCACAAGTTTTTTTAATTACTCTTCTAACTCCGTTTTCTCCAACAAACATATGATGTGCTTCTTCAGTAAGCATGAAACGACAGGTTCTAGAAAGTGGATCAAATCCTGACTGAGCCAAAGCTTCTAGTTGCATTTTCCCATCTCTATCAGTAAAAGATGTAAACATAAAAAAGGATAACCAATCTGGAGTAACTTCATTAAATGCCCCTAACATCCTTGGTGCATCTTCTGAACCAGATTGTCTTTTTAATAATTCATTAGCTTCTTCTCTTCCATCAGAACCAAAATATTTTTGTAACAAATAAACCATTGCCCATAAATGTCTTCCTTCTTCAACATTCACCTGAAATAGATTTCTCATATCATACAATGATGGAGCTGTTTTACCTAAGTGTCTTTGTTGTTCAATAGATGCTGGCTCAGTATCCCCTTGAATAACAATAAGTCTTCTTAACATTGATCTGTACTCACCTGGAACCTCTTGCCATGCAGGTTCACCAAAATGTTCCCCACAAGGAATTGTTCTTCCTTGCTTTTCTGGTGCTAGNAGAATTCCCCATCTATAATCAGGCATTTTTACATAATCAAATTTAGCCCACCCTTCTCTATCNACACTAATGGCNGTCCTTAAATAAACTAAACTTTCTTGGAAACCAACTGGCCCTAAATCTTTCCACCAATTAATATAACCAGGATGCCACCTTTCAAGTGCTTTTANAACTTTTTTATCAGATGATAAACCAACATTATTTGGTATCATTGTATCGTATTCTACTTTAATATTATCTAACATAAATATCCTCTTCTAAATTCTTTCCCAATTAAACTTACTTCTGTTACCAGATCCGTATTTTTTTAATGCTCCCTCTTCACCAACAGCATTTGGTCTTTGAAATATCCAATTTTGCCATGCTGTTAACCTTCCAAAAATTTTAGTTTCCATTGTTTCTGGTCCTGCAAATCTAAGATTTGCTTCTAATCCTGTCATACTATCTGGAGAAAAACTAGATCTTTCTTCCAAAAATATTCGAACTTCATCTTCCCAATCAATATCATCAAAACTAAAAGTTACTAAACCCATATCTAAAGCCATTTGACTATCTAATTCGTTACAAATTTGATTTTCAAGCGCTTTAATTTTTTCAGATTCATTTAAAAATCTTGTTTCTAATCTTGTTATACCATTCGACATTTTAAAGAAATTAAAATTTGATTTTGACAAAGCAATTTTAGCCTCTGGGTCATTACTTTCATCAAACACACCTTCTGCCATATATGATCTATCAGAGGCAAAGATAATTTCAGATAAAAATCCACCAAAACAAGACCCTGGCTCTATNAATGTTACCAATGATCTAGATGTTAAATCAATTCTCTTTAGTGTTCTGTTCCATAAATGTTTAATTTCTCTAAGAAACCAATGAGAATTATATTTATGCAAGAGATCATCATAAAAAAGAACATCAGTTAAAGAACCTTGAGAAGAAAAAATTATTACACCTAAGTCTAACTCATTAAACCTTAAATGTAGTAAAATATCATCTAATTCTCTTGCACATCTAAGAAGCCAAAATTGATCTCCTTGTTTAACAATATCATTTTCATCATCTATTTTTGACAGTTCAGGTGATTTTATTACAATTTTTGCATTCTTCTTTGATCTATCTATTAACAATTCTACTGTAGAGTACTTGATATGATCATCNTTTATAATTTGTTTGTTTATTTCATTTAATATAATTCCCTTTTTAGAGGAATTATCATTTTTAACATTTTGTTCAATTATATTTCTTAAAGTCTCATTATAATTTGATTTTTTAGTTATTGTATCTACAAGTTTCCATTCTTGTGCTTTTTGCGCCTTTACACCCTCTTCCATAGTACAAAAAACATCAGCCAAATCTTTTCTTACTTTTCTTTTATCAGTTACTCTTGTTAACCCACCTGTTCCAGGTAAAACAGCTAATAAAGGAACCTCAGGTAAAGACACGCTAGATGAACCATCGTCTAAGAGCAAAATATGATCACAAGATAGTGCTAATTCATACCCACCTCCTGCACAAACACCTTCAATCGAACAAATAAAATATTGTCCTGACTCTAGTAACGAAGACTCGATAAAATTTCTAGTTTCATTGGTATATTTACAAAAGTTTACCTTGTGAGCATGAGAAGCCTCAGCTAACATTTTAATATTTGCTCCTGCAGAGAAAGCCCGTTCATTACCTGATTTAATTATAATTAAATTCACAAATGGATATTCAAATCTTAGTCTTTGTAGAACNTCATATAATTCAATATCAACACCAAGATCATAGCTATTTAATTTTAACTTATAATCTCCAATCAATCCTTTATCTTCATCAACATTAAAAATTAAGTTACAAATGTTCTCTTCTATTTCAATTTTCCAATGCTTATAACTTTTTGGGTTAACATTAAAATCAATTTTTTTCATAAAGGATAATTAGCCTTATTTATTTTCAATTTGGTCGATAAATTCTTTAATNTTATTTATAGACTCNTTTGGTTTNTCAATCAAAGGATTATGTCCACAATTATTCAAAATTAACTTTTTTAATTTTCCTTTTAAATTTTCTTCTAAAATTTCAATTTGAGATAGGGTTCCATATGGATCATCTTTACCTTGAATTGCTAAAATTGGAATTTTTATGTCTTTTAAAATATTTGTTATATTCCAATTTTTGAATTTATCATCCAACCATACATCATTCCATCCATAAAATGCTATATCTGGATTGTTATGATATTTTGATAATCTTTTCTTTAACTTATCTTCATAGATATTTCTAATTTCTCTAATTGACACAATATTCATTTCTTCAATAAAGAAATGCGGTGCAATTAGAATTGTTCCNAGAATTTCATAATTATTATTGTCTANAGTGGANTTAATTGCTGCAATTGTTGCGCCATCACTATGACCTAATAGGAATACTTTATTTAAATTAAATTCTGACAACAATTTAGGAAGATATTTTTCTGCCTCTAAATTCATATAATTTATAGGTCTTGGCAAATTTATAGTTGATGATTTTCCATATCCTGCTCTGGAGTAAACAAAAATATTTAAACCTAACTCCTTAAATAATNTCTCAGGAATATCTTTCCACATTTCTAATGATCCTAAACCCTCNTGCAAAAGCACAATNGTTGGNGTATNATTTTCNANTTCACCTATTNTTAAAACTTCTAATTNTTGATCAAAAACNTTTTGAAAATAATTATNTTTTTTCATTATTTTCTTAATTTAAATCTTTGAATTTTACCNGTNGCAGTTTTAGGCAATGTTTTTACAAACTCAATAGATCTTGGGTATTTCCATAAACCAATTTTTTCTTTTACAATCTCTTTTATTGTTTTTTCAATTTCTTTTAATTTTTCTTTTTGGTTTTGTTCTGTTTTGAGAATTATAAAAGCTTTTGATTTTACGAGACCTTCATGATCAATTTCTGGTACCACTGCAGATTCTAAAACTTCATCATGATTTAGAATAGCTTGCTCAACTTCAAAAGGTGAAACCCATATCCCACTTACTTTAAACATATCATCTGTTCTACCACAATATACGTACTTACCGTTTTTATTTCTAATATATTTGTCCCCAGTTCTTGTCCATTCACCTTCAAATGTTTTTCTGCTCTTATTTCTCATATTCCAGTAACCATCTGCAGAACTTTCTCCTTTTACAAGTAACTCTCCAATTTCATCGTTTTCAATTATGTTGTTATTTTCATCTAATAATTTTAACTCATAGCCTGGAACAGCTATACCAGTTGTTCCATACTCAATATCATCAACTTTATTAGATAAAAATATATGCAACATTTCTGTTGACCCAATCCCATCTAAAATATGCGTTGAGGTTAATTCATGCCATTTTTTACCAATATTTTCTGGTAATGCTTCCCCAGCTGAAACAGAAAGTTTTAAATTTTTAAATCCATCAAAGTTATTTGCTGTTGTAAAATCTAAAATGGCTGAAAATATAGTAGGAAC
>FUFK010064890.1_pt1 | contig 10397 bp, 11 predicted proteins | sample 1021851 | NCBI WGS metagenome assembly FUFK01 (sample SAMEA51879418, study PRJEB19060) | metagenome
TCTATAGCAAATTTTNGCATTTATTTTTTTCAGCAGAGAAAAGGAAACTTGTTTCATGATCAACTTTATGGACAAAAATCAAAAACGGCGACTTTTTGGAAGAGCAAATACCTTCTTTTTTTTGAACATTTTGTATTTCATTCGAATAGTCCTCAACAAAAGATCATAAATTAAGAACGGATATAACATTTTTTTTAAGAGATTAAACTCTGAAGTTCTAAAACCCAATGGCTCCAATGCTTGATAGGAGAGCAAGTTTGATAACAGATACTAAAAGTTATTATACAAGTAACACAAACGTACCGATAGGAGCGGTAAATGCCAGGACGCTAATAACCATCCGCTGGGTAGCGATATTAGGACAACTAACAGCCATCTTAATAGTCGCCTTTGCTTTAAAATTTCAGCTGTCTCTCTTAATCTGTTTTGGTATCATTTCAGCTTCAGTGCTATTAAATTTGTTATTCCAATTCTTTACCTCAGAGACAAGACGGCTAAGTGAAAAATGGGCCTCTGCATCATTGGGTTTTGACATTATTCAAACGGCCTCGCTTCTCTATGCTACTGGCGGAATGGAAAATCCATTTGTCCTACTTTTAATAGCACCAGTAACTGTTTCTGCTACAATCTTGTCGTTACGGGCCACAATTTTACTGTCCATTATTACGCTTATATCGGCTGTTTTATTGATTTTTTTCCATCTTCCATTGCCATGGCAAAACCAGGGGCTAGAGTTACCTAAATTATATATCTATGGCATCGGAACGGCATTGATCATCGCTATTTTGTTTACCACAGCCTACACTTGGAGAGTAACAAATGAGGCGCGAATGATGTCCGATGCTCTTGCTGCAACTCAGATAGCACTTTCTCGCGAACAACAACTTTCAGCAGTGGGGGGACTAGCGGCTGCAGCGGCCCACCAATTGGGAAGCCCATTAAGTACAATAGCAGTTATAGCTTCAGAATTGGGACGTGACATCCCGCCANACAGTGANATGTACNANGATATCAAGCTGCTACAAAGTGANAGTGATCGGTGTAGAGATATTCTAGCAAGCCTGTCCCATAGCCCCAAAAACGCTGATGATAATCCTTTTGCTGAAGTGCCAATAAGTGTAGTCGCTGAGCTAGCGGCAATGCCACACCAACAAAATGATATAAGCGTAACTATTGAAAAATATCCCACATTACGGNATTTGGATAATCACAAANATCAGANCCTTGGAACCTAACGTGACCAGGAGCCCCGAACTTTTACACGGTCTTAGTACGNTAGTNCAAAATGCGATNCAATTTGCTAGAAATACGGTGGAAATTACAATTTCATGGGATATCGCCAACGTCACAGTGGAAATCGATGATGATGGACCTGGCTTCCCCTTGACACTTTTGGATAGATTGGGCGAGCCTTACTTATCTACTAGAAGTCGCGAAAAAGATCATATGGGCCTTGGTATTTTCATTTCCAAAACACTACTTGGCAGGACGAACGCTCAACTTTTTTTTAAAAATCGCCCAGATGGTGGGGCGAGCGTTCTTGTTAAATGGGACAGAAAGACAATAGAGGCTGAAAACATTTAATTCAGGTGCAAGCTTATCAAGGCTAGGACATATCCTGACACCAAAATTGGTACATCGTAACAAAGGTATTTGGAAACTGATCTTCGTACTTTTCCCATTGATTTAAATCTAACAAATTAGCCTGTTTTCCAAATTTCTGGGAAAAATTACATTTTGTTATTTCACTTAGATTTACAAAGCCGAGGAATCTTAAATTGAGCCGGGTTAACCAACTCTTCAACTCCTCAATTGTTAACTGAACTTCATTTTCATGAAACAAAAAGTCCCTGCAACCGCTCACTGAATAGAAGTCCGCGGTATCAAATAATGACTGATCTTGCGACGTACTAACTTTTTGTATGATTTTAATTCGAGACTGTCTTATGAAATCCTCTAATTCGGAATTGCTTACACTCTTGGGCGTCAAAGACTTTAGATTACTCCACTTTTCTCTAGCTAACATGCTATAGAGGCCGACCCGCATCAAGCCGTTAGGTTTCAAGAGATTTCGTAGGGTTTTCCAGCCCTTCAAAGGCTGCTCCATATGATGCAGAACACCCGAAACTTCAATTACATCGAAACGATCCTTTAAATCTTCTAATTNTAATATGTCAGCCTGATAGAAATTTAAATTTGTTTGCCCATAAACCTCAGCCTGTCTCATAGCAAAAGCTAAAGATGCACGACTAAGGTCGATTGCCATTACTTTGGAACCATAATACCGATTAGCTGTTGACAACGCATGTCTTCCAGTTCCGCATCCTGCTATTAATATGTTAGGATTTTCTAGATCTAAGTTCGATGGTCTTAAATTCTGGACTTCATGTTGGATTTTCGTTTTGAAAGANCCCCTGGATTTNGAGATTTCCACAGACAGCCATCTNGGATAAGGATTGTGCTCATATTGGTTCTTTACAGCCTCAGAAATAGTATTTTCAACTGGTGTTAAACTAACAATTTCTTTCTCTAGAGATTTTTCTTTTTCTCTATTAAAAATCTCTCTTTCAATCGCCAACCTTAAACTATTCTGCGTGCCAAAATTTTTATAAATATTATCCCAGAAGGCAACGTCTGGCTCTAATTCATTAAGTGGTATGTACATCGCAACAATTGCCAACGATTTGATTTTATCTTGATCAGCTCGATCTCTATATCGTTTAGCGAGACTTATTTCACTGGATGTCATACCTTGAACAAATTCGGTTATTTGAAATTGCAGCGTCAGAGCCCATAGGGTTTCTGCATTTATAGGAATCGCTTCGCCTCTATTAAGCGCAAACAAGAGTTCACGTCTTGCTACTACAGCCCACTTCTCAAAACTAACAGACGGAATGATTGTCCACGTTAATACATTTATTAAAAGCTGATCACGTAAACTGTCTGCGATTGACTTTATATATCTGGTGTTTTCATAGTTATTTTTTTTCTCGAATTCTAGAATTTTTTCAAATCTGCCCGCTATTTCAATTAACTTNATAGCNGGGAAAGCTAATCTTTGATAATCAACATTTTTCAGACTGAAAAGAAGAAGTAGTAGATTACGCGCTGTAGCTGATGGTTTATTAAATCTTACTTGGCTAATACTATAAACGGCGTCTGAAACAACCTGACTATCCAAATCTGATTTTTTCAGCATAAAAATATAATTGTCCAACGCTTCTTCAATTTTTTCTATCTGCCAGAGTGCCCGTGTTAAATTCNTGCGCGCTACCATATANTTGGGATCAAGTTTTACTGCCCTTTGGTAGCTTTTTATGGCTTTGTTTATTTCACCTGATGCTCGCAAAGCAACGCCCAAGTTGTTGTGAGGTTCTGGAAGTCGCGGGAATGCTTTAGCAACCTCGCTATAAATTTCTATCGATCTCTCAAACTGGCCCCGCGATAGCAGTTCACCAGCTTGACGCGACTTACTTAACCAGTTTCCATATAGCATTTAGACTTCCTGANTCATTAANTGTAATTAGGGTGAACATCAAACGCTANACTGATTCTAGTATCCTGACTGGTAAAAGGGATCGTGCCGTGCCAAACATAAGACGGAAACATGACAATCATTCCCGGTTTGGGCGCTATTCTTTCAATATTTTCCTCACCGGCAAGCGCAGGCAGCCCATAGCCAGGTCTATTGAATTCCAGCCATCCTGCATAAGGGTTGTCTTCAACTGAATTTTCAGGCAGGGAAACATAATAGACACCACTCATCCAGCCTTGATTATGGATGTGGCTTGATTGGTGGTCGTTAGACCCTAATACGTTCGCCCAGATATCTATAGTATATTGTGTTGGTTTATATCCTAAAAACGGATGATTTTCTTTATTTTGTAGATTTCTCATGTAATTGCCAACTGCATTCACAATAGCAACCTCAAATTTCTTTAAAATGGGATGATTATAATCAAACAAACGAGGAACGACTGCGCCACCTCTAATTGCTCTCTTTGCTGGATCCCAATCAGATGTAAAATTTGGGTGCTTCAATATCACTTTTTTTAATTTCTCGTTAAAAGCCACTAAATTCTGATCACATGTATTTAACCGCAACTCGGTTGTTTGGATTAATTNCCCAAAACCTATCAATTCATCTGCCTCACTTTNCTTGCCAAGACCCTGGAGAATAATCGTCTTATACGCGTTGGCTCTAATGTTATTAGGACTGAAACTCAAAACATTATTAATCGTTTTTAAGGCATCGTAAGGAAGCAACATTTTTAATTGAATAGCTGCGCAATTATTGAGTGCCGGTAGAGAATTTGGCTTATTGATAACGGCTTTTTTATAAACTTCAAATATTTTAGGATTATCTGCATCCGAATAAATATCTAGGTTTTGCATTATATTTCCTATGGCAACGAGTGGAGCACTTTGTGCTGGCTCGAGCATTAATGCTTTTTTATAACATCTTAAGGCGTTTAATTGTTCCTTTTTGTTTTCATAAAAATCACCCATGGCATTATAGGCTTGCATATAGTAAGCGTGATGACTNATTACAGTTTTTAAAATTTTCTCAACCGCATTTGGTCTACCAGTTTGCAAAAGTATTTTCGCAAGAAGCACAGAGGCTATTGGGTGATTAATCTCAAATTCTAATACAGATCTGTATAAAGCTTCAGCTTCAGAAATGCGATTTTCATTGTGATGGTAGATCGCTCGTTTTAATGCGTCGTTAATATTCATCAGATCATCAGATTTTTCTTAATTGAGCGCAAGCATACTTCACTTGTCAAACAAAATAAAAGTAAGATAAATTACTAGGGTAGGTAGACAACATAGNTNGTTTCTTTTATACAGCCAAAANAGGNNGGTCATTGGACGNNCTAATNTGTTNGNAGAAACACGTGCCCAGGTAGCTCAGTTGGTAGAGCAGTGGACTGAAAATCCGCGTGTCGGTGGTTCAAATCCGCCCCTGGGCACCACTTTTCCCAAGAAAAAGCCAGCTTTTCTCTATTGCCACACAAGTTAATGATAAGCCCAAGTGTGCCCAATATGCCGGGTTTCTGTCAATCGCTGTGACACAGTTGTGACAGAATGGCGGGGTTTCCAACAACCTTTATGCAAACTTCCTTTTTTCAACTGGCGAATTATATTTGTAATTCCCAATAGTATATTTAAGTTAATNACAAAAAATACTTCATAAATNGCTTGAAATTCTGGGCATNCTTTCNTCGAAAGATTANTTTCCNTTCAGTTGATTAAAACGATAAGGGTTGACGTTTANAGATTTGATTCTTCTCTCACTCAGAATTTGAACNATGTATTCTATTAAAGAAATTTTTTATACACTCCAGGGTGAGGGTGCGAACGCCGGCAGGGCAGCAATATTCTGTCGTTTCACTGGTTGTAACCTATGGTCTGGAAGGGAAAAAGACAGAGATAGAGCGATATGTAAATTTTGCGATACCGACTTTGTAGGCACAGATGGAACAATGGGCGGGCAATACAAGACAGCAGAAGCTTTAGTCGAAGCTATGCAAGGCCTATGGCCTAATAATCAGAAAAAAAATAAGTTTGTAGTTCTAACCGGAGGCGAGCCACTTCTGCAGGTTGATAGTAGCTTGATCAAACAGCTGCACGAACATGACTTCGAAGTTGCCGTTGAGACGAACGGCACAATCCCGTTACCGAGTGGGATAGATTGGGTATGCGTTAGCCCAAAGCAGGGCGCAAAGTTGCGCGTGACAAAGGGAAACGAAATTAAAATTGTATACCCTCAAATTGGTTTGCGGTTGGTTGAATTTGAAAATATGTCATTTGACCATTTCTTTCTTCAACCAATGGATAATGTGGACCGAGTGGGAAATACAAACTTGTGCGTAAATGCCTGCCTAGAAAACCCGAAATGGCGGCTATCAGTGCAAACTCATAANGAGATCGGAATACGTTGAATGTGGCAGAACATGCTATGCCGTCTTCCAAAACTCAGTGTCATCATAAGAGGTAGGGTCATCAATATCAGCTAAGTGGAAAGCTTCTAGCCTTTCGACACAAGTGCCGCATCTACCGCAGTGCCTTTCAAGGCCTTTATAACAACTCCACGTTTCCTGGAATGGAACATCCAACTCACTTCCAACGCTGACTATATCCGCCTTTGATGAACCAACAAAAGGCGCGTAGAGGTCAATTTTCGATACACCGTCAAGCGCCAAAAGTTGCATCTCCCTAAAAGCGTCTACAAACTCAGGCCGGCAATCTGGGTATATAAAATGATCACCTGCGTGTACTGCAGCAGCAACTGTTTGGAGATTTTCTCTCGCNGCTAAAGCAAACGCAATAGTAAGCATAATNGGGTTTCTATTAGGAACTACTGTCGTCATCATCGATTGTTCTGCATAATGTCCATCGGGTACCGGAGTAGAGTCAGTGAGAGCAGACGAACCCAGAATCTTTGTAAGATTTGATATATCTATTATTTCATGGGGAACACCCAATGCCGAGGAAGCTTTTTCAGCAAAGTTTAGCTCTTTCTTATGTCTCTGCCCGTAATCAAATGACAACAAATAAGATAAATTGCCTTCCGCATGCACCTTATAGGCAAGTGTCACAGAGTCGAGCCCCCCTGAACAGAGAACTAAAGTAGACATCTAAATCCCCAAAAAAACGTCTAAGATTGTTTAATTTTACTTACGTACTACTTAGGAAATATATTCAATACAACGCTAAAGGCAAACTGCATGAGCGACCCAAATATTTATAAAGACCTTACCCTGCTTGGCGGAGAGACAAACTTACCAAATAACCCAGACGAAGCGATATTGGAACGCGTCCCAAACCCACAAAAAGATGTAAATTACTGTGTTCGCTTTACAGCGCCCGAGTTCACATCGTTATGCCCTTTGACGGGGCAACCCGACTTCGCGCATCTAGTAATTGACTATGTACCGAAAGATTGGCTTGTCGAAAGTAAATCACTCAAGCTTTATCTCGGAGCCTTCAGAAACCACGGAGCATTCCATGAAGACTGCACTATCAGCATAGCCAGGAAAATTACAGATCTATTGGAACCGGAATGGCTTCGCATAGGCGGNTACTGGTTTCCCAGGGGGGGCATACCCATTGATATTTTTTATCAAACGGGTAATGGGCCTAAAGGTGTCTGGATACCGGATCAAAATGTACCGACTTACAGAGGTCGTGGTTAAAATGAAGGCTATAACTAAAAGTTTTCCCCCAGAGAAATTCAAACCGTCTTCCATAACGCACTAAGTTTATTGGTGTGTAGCTATATGCCCTCTGACATAGCGTAAAAGCACCCGTTACCAAAGAGTGCAAGATTCAACTTTCAAATAAAAATCTCCAAAACAAGACAACTAAACAAAGTGATCTAAGCGCCATATCTCAGACGTAAATTTTATATGACAAAGATTTTGTGTACTAAAATAGCCGCCGCTTCTTGTATCTCCACCTTAATGTTTTGCGCGTGTAAGTTACTGAAGCGGAAGAAGAGCTGCAGGAATAGGTCAAGGTATATAAAAACCACTAACTAAAATGTTAGCACGCGGACCGTAAAAGACGAATGCTACATTGACAACGCACATAGGGGGGTTACGGCTTATGGATGATCAGCCCACAAAAAGCGACGCCGAGCTTAAACTACTTATGAAGGCGTGTTGGAATAAATATCAGCTTTCTGGCGATATAACTCACTTAATTGAGGCTGTGCGTGCAGCACCCTTTTTTGGTGAGCGAGAATTAGCTAGTGAGATTGCTAGACTGTTGAATTCGCTCAAACCTGTGGTTTAGATTTGCAGCCCTCTTATTAATCTGGCGATATAATGTTTGTGCCTAAACGGACTTTTGTTCGCCGTTCTAAAGTGCTCGTCTGTCATTAGTCACTTAAAGTTCGAGGGAACTTGGATCCGCTAACACCAGCAATCAGTATTAGTCCCAAAATCCGGCGCCCACCCAAAATATCTGTTAGTTAGGCTTTTCTTACATTGAACGGATTGCGGCTAATAAGTCGCCAATCCCCATTTTTGTTTGCGACAGTAAAGATTGCATTAAAAGTTTGGAGGAGCGTTCCATCAGCCTTGAACCTGCTAGCTTCAATAAGAAACGCGACTTTTTTTGTATCACCAATTATTTCTTCCATGCTTAACAGCTCTACCTTACTACCAACCCATTCTGGCTTACTCGTTCCCCAATCTGAATCTCTATATTCAGGAACGTCCGCTTCACATAGATAGATTGCAGGTAAATTTTCCGACATTCCAACCTGGTGAAATGGTAAATGAATTGAGTCCCTAAATTTTAATTCTCTTTCCGAGCCTGCTGTTTTAATTGCATCTTTCACTGCTTGCTGTGGAGTGGGCGCCATTTTTAATTTTCTCCCAATTCATTAGATGTTGCTTTAGGTAGGATACATTCAGTTTTCACTGCGCCCAAGGAAAAGCAGTAGATTGTTTAATCAGAGACCTTATATTACAGGTACAGAAGAACAAGGTGCAACATAGACACGTGAATGCGGTCCTCGATTAAAACTTTTATACATTGGAATTCATTGAAATGCGGCAGATGACATTCGTAGCCTTTCTCCAAGCTCAGAACTGCACTAATTTAGCTAGTTCTTGGCGACACCCTGAATCGAGAACAGATACATGGTCCCCTGCTTATTACCGTCACCTTGGGAATGTCTTNGAACGTGGGAAATTCCATNTAGGGTTTTTTGACGACCGCCTTTCCATGCCAGATATGTATGGACGTAATCATGCACATACTGTCCAGAATGGTATACGGTGCGTGAAAATGGACCCTGTTACAACACTCACAGTTATGGGCATGGCTACGTCAAGGCTTGGCCTCGGAGCAACCTATTCTACTACCTATTACGAGCCCTTTCATGTCGCTCGGGTCTTTCAAACACTTGATTTGATGAGTGAGGGGAGAGCTGCTTGGAACGTAGTAACCTCATTNAATGACGGTGAAGCACAAAATATGGGTCAAGATAAGGTAAATGAGCACGATTTAAGATATGATCGCGCGGACGAGTTTATGGAGGTAGTCCTAGGTCATTGGGATTCGTGGGAAGACGACGCCATTGTTCAAGATAAGTCGATCGGTTACTTCGCAGACCCTGAGAAAGTTCATCGACTTGATCACGACGGCACTTTTTTTAAATCTAGGGGCCCTTTCACTGTACCCCGCTCACCGCAAGGGCATCCAATGATAATTCAGGCTGGTCAAAGTGGGAGAGGCAAGAAATTTGGTGCAAGATGGGGCGAGTTAATATTTCTCAATTATCCCAACATAGAAGTTGGTAAGAAAGAGTATGCAGAATTCAAAAGTGATGTTGCAAACATGGGCCGTGATCCTGAACATGTTAAAATAACACCGGCCATTTACACCGTCGCGGCAGCAACAAAATCAGAGGCAGAAGATAAGTACGCTCTTATAGATAAATTACCAACTGAAGGGGATGCTCTATCACTGTTATCTGAGGCATTAAACTTCGATTTTTCGGTTAAGGGTCTAGACGACCCTTTTACCAAAGAAGAACTTGATAGCATACAAGGTCTGCAGGCTATTCGCGATAGGGTGATAGAATTAAGCAAGGGTCCAAACCCGACTGTCCGCGATTTCATAAAGTATAGTCAGAGGGGGCGTCCGCGCGATCCAATCGTGGGTGGGCCCAAAGAAGTTGCTGATAAACTCGAAGAGTGGTTCGTCGAACGTGCCTGCGATGGATTTGTGTTTGCGGCAAGCTACACGCCCGGTTCTTACGAGGATATCGTGGATCATGTAGTGCCAGAATTACAGAAAAGGGGCCTTTATCACAAAGACTATAGCGGAAACACGTTAAGGGAGAACGTCGGTGTCCCTGTTCCACCAGTACGAAATTGGAATAAGTTNGACTAGAATCTACNCNAAANAAATTTAATCTCTAACATTTTAACATTAAGTGGATGTAATAAAATGACCAAGGAAGTCTCAATGTTGGGTAAGTTAATTATTAAGGACGGGAAAACNGGGCTCGCNGCACCTCTCGTCTCAAAACTTTCNGATGATGTAAAAACACAGGGAAATGCCGTGCGTTATGAGTATTTTATTGCAGGCAATGAGGTCCACCTTTTTGAAGCTTACGCAGACAGTGATGGCTGGGAGCGCCATGTGGACCGTTTCTTGGAAAACTACGCTGATGAATTCCTGACTATTTTTGAGCCAAATCAAATGTTTGCTTATGGACCTGTCTCCCAAAAACTTAAAGAAAAAATTAAAGACTTTGGCTTCACATACTTTGATAAGCTTGGCGGAGTTTAAGTTCACATAGCAATTATGTACTTTGATCTTACAATACTGACAAAAGTACATACGCTGCTATACAAAATTAGACTGAAAATCCG
>FUFK010557599.1_pt1 | contig 10397 bp, 24 predicted proteins | sample 1021851 | NCBI WGS metagenome assembly FUFK01 (sample SAMEA51879418, study PRJEB19060) | metagenome
ATGACAGTTAAATTAGTGTCACATCTGCTGGTTGTTTTATTGCCCCTAGTGACTATAATTATAGTATAACAAACAAAGGTTATTATGATTTTTGAAAACACATGGCAAGGCGAAACAGTATTACATGAGGCATTCATTGATGATAATGCCGATGTATCAATCAGAGAGGTTACTCTTGGCGGCGACCCAATAGAGGATTTTGTTTCTTACCACCCTAACATAGGCGCTAGTGATGATGAACTCACAAAAATATGTGATGACATATATCAGACACTTATGGGTGCTTTTGTTGCTCAAATGATGGAGATAGCGTAATGACTCTTAAACAAATGATTAAAGAGTATGTTGATGACCATTTCAAACATTTTGGATTCTATCCCTATGAGGTCGAAGTAAATGGTCAAGTTTATTCTTATGGTGGATATTGGGAAATTTTAGAGGAGGTGTCAGATGAGTATTGAAACAAATATAGAATATTTAGAAAGAAAACATCAACAACATTACAAGCATTTAACTTGGGACGAGTTTATTACGAATGAAAAGTTAGAGTTAGTTCATGTAGCAATACAAGAACTGCAACAGGAGTTTAATATTCCTGATAATAACTTACATTTAAGAACAGCATATAAATATTGTGAGGAACAAGACTAATGACTAAAGAAGAAGCAAGAAATATAGTTAAAACACTTAGAAAAAAATACGAGCTAAAGGCAAATGTTCCGTTTGCCAAGCTACCTAAAATTATGACGCCAATGGATTACCAGAACTTTATGAAGGCCATACAATTGCCGAATGGAACTCCGATACCGTCACATTTAAAAAAAGTTCCAGAAAACAATTTAAAGAACTTACAAGAATTATTTAAGCCAAGAATATGATTATAGATACTTGGAATGAGGTGATGATAGGTAATAAACACTATGACATTCATCACTANAGCGAAGANGGGAAGGAAGTAGANGTAACTATCTATCCCGTCAAGATATTGCCTAACGGCAGGAGAGAGACAATAACCGATTATTGGGAAGATAGTTTCATATTATCTGATGATACAAAACTACTAGAAAGTATCTAAAAGATTAATGGAACTCTTACTAATAATTATATTAATACTTTGTTATCTATTTGAAGATANCAATATAGACAGGAGAAGAAAATGAGTGAAGTAAAAGAAAAACCTAAACTTGATTATGGATATGGTTATAACGAAACCAATTCTATAATCATTATTTGGGAAGTAGAAGATGTTAGGAATGTCATTGAGCAAAATGATTTACCTTTAGAATTAGATGATGACCAATGTATGGAAGTTCTAGGATATGTAGAGTCTAACCATGATGCTAATTTTGGTATAAGTTGGGATTCAATCTATTACACAATTTTTGACTTATACAAAGATGAAATTGAAGAAGCAGAGAGGGTAGCTAATGTCAGTTAAAAAAACAAACAAAGACAGAACAGAAAACATATACCGTCTAATGTTAGTCTTTTTACAATACTACGGTTTTGAAGAATCAGAAGCTAAAGACGAAGATTGGTATATAAGAGATTTACTTGCCGATTTAAAACATTTTTGCGATGAGTATGGTATTGATTTTTATACCGAACTTATAAGAGCAGAAAACTTTTACGACCAAGAGGTGCAGGAAGAAAAAGAGGAGGTATCTAATGCCAATACCTAAACAAATGTTAAAAGAATGGTGCGAGACTTATGAAGAAGCTATTGAGACTTTAGATTATTTAGCTAACAGAAGTGTTGGAACAGCTGAAGAAGAAATAAAAGAAAGTCTTGAAGATTTCTTTATTGATAATGGATTAATGAGTGAAGAAGAATTTAGAAAGGAGATAAATAATGTCTGATATAGGAAACAATTGCGTATGCTGTAATCAAGATACATCTTTTGGAAGTGGCAGGTTTGTCAACCGTATTCCAGCAGACGCAGATTATGAAAGTCTTGATGATAAAGGTAATACTATCTTTGCAGACGGACAATACAGGGACGGATATTTGTGTCCCGAATGTGCGATGCTTGAATGTGATAGATGTGATGAACTTATTGCAGTTGATGAAGATATATGCCCGTATGATGTATATGATGAAGATGACCAAAGAGGGCAAGAAGAATTCTCTGACGGCTCTTGGAGAGTGCATTTTGAATGTCTTACTAAAGAAGAAAGACAACACTTAAAGGTGAGGAGATAGCTTGAACTTATTTGAAATCTTGGTGCTATCAATACTTGCCTATTTCGTTATAGGCAGTATTGTTGGATTTATCTATATAAAATCTAAAGGCTATTTAGATTAATCGTCCGACTTATTCTCAATTACATTTGTTCCCGACTTGTTATCTAAAGCCTTAGTCCCTAGCAATTGTTGTAATCTTCTTTCTACTTCGTCCCGACTCATCTGGTCAATCTTACCGTGTAGAACTTCTCTCCTATCAACAATCAATCCCCCGACTTTCAATAACAATCCTTGAGCCTGGATTGCAGCGTTATAAGCTCCCGACCCCCACGCATCATCTCTTAACTTATACAAGTCTTGTACAGCCTTATCATGCGTAAGCTCAAACTTCTTTTTAGCCTCCGACATCAATCGTTCGTATTCAGCCCTGACGTGATTATATTTCTTGCCTTCATGCATATATCTCCCGACTACGATAGGATTTTTATATCCTGCTTTCTTGGCCGCTTCAGCCCACGTGAGTTGTGGGTCGTTGACTGCATTCCAGACTAATAACCTTTGACGCTTAGTTAAATGCTTTTCATCGTGATTAACATATTCAATTGGCATATCCTCAACACCTTCTTCAAGTGTCTTCTCTACCTTAACGCTCTTTCTTATGTTGTTGTTGTTTGGCATTTAATAATCTAGCTCCTGGATATTTCTTTACAAATCTTACTATATCCTCTTGTTCTAGTAAATCTACTACAAATTTAGGCAATTTATCCCTCAATTCCTGCTTCAACCTTGTTTGTACTTTTGTCATACTCATTTCACTTTTGTCATACTTTTGTCAGAAAATCCTGACAAAACTAAAAACCCTGTAATTATAGGGCCTAGAAGGTAATAAATATATATAAATAAGAGTATATATATAGTTTTGTCATATATTATTACACTCCCCCTTTCATATTACCTACTATGCGTCGAACAGTTCCGACCTTTTTGTCACTTACACCCAAACCCTGACAAAACTGACAAAACGCCAAAACCAGGCCCAGTAAGGGTTTCAAGCCAATAGTTTTGTCAGTCTGTATCGTCCTCTGTGACAAAACCCTCTGAAAAGATAGATTTTTTCTTGATACCGAAGCAATTATACAAAACCTCGTCGATGACTTCCGACCCCTCTTCTGGGGNGTCNGAATAACTTATCAGCTCGCATGCTCCGAATGTGAAGATTAGACTTGCGATTTCTTTTGGCGAGACACCTCTTGCGATAAAATCCTCGAATAGATGCTCTAAACGATTTTTTGCTTCCATATAGGTAGGCTTAGGTCTCTTAGATGCGAAGTCAATAATCTTTAAATGTGACATGCATTTAGTATAGCAGGGTCTTTTGTCGCAAACTAGACCCCAAAGTTTTAACAAGGCGACTGCGTTATTATTGTTTATACAAGCCTAACGACTGCCTGTTCGCGACTTAACCCTCACCATGTTCGTACCTTTGATTCTGGGTGTGTTCTTGCCATACCTGTTCTAAATGAGGCGGGTGTTCTAATAACCAATTATCAGACAACTGCCTCATCTTCTTCATGCCGTCGCAAAACTCTTTAAAGTCCTGACAACCTTCATGCAACACTTCTTCAGCGGCAATATCCGCATCTATTAGTAAATCGTTTAACCTACCCATTTAATCTCTCCCTTGATTTATTAAGTCTGAACTCCGCATCTTCAATCGCAGAGTGACATATATTAATAAGTTCTTTCTCAAAACCGTCAGCTTTAAGCAAGAGGCCAACAACAAGATTATGGACCAATAGATAAGACCCAGCCATCGGGTCCATCATTTCCATATCTTTATCTACCAGACAATCTTTTGCGTAGTTACGCAACATCTTAACTGTCAGGTCAAAAGCCAGACTGTCGTTATGGTCCATTTCGGATTCTTTTCTCAAACTAATATTCATATTCTTCTCCATAAATAAAATAAATATACACTTAGTATAATGATATATGTTTACATGTCAAACGATTTACTATATTATTTAATTTTAACTTTTGGAGAAGTAAATGAATAAACAAGAAATGAATGAACTAATAGATAACAGTATGGCCCTTGCGTTAGATATGACGATGCGCAACAACCAAGCTATTGCCAAGTCAGCCTTTAAGCCAAAAGGTACCAGAAGATTTAATGACGACCTCTTAGCTATGAGAAGACTCCAGGCGTTTGTAGAGTATATCTATGCTCATCAACCCAGTATGTTTGAAAGTGCTTATAGGTTTGCAAACGAGTCAGTTGTAGACAATGAGTAATAAAATAAGATTCTACGCATTTAGTTCCGACGGCGACCCGTTTGGCGTAAGGTTTATACCCTACGACGCAACCAACTTCGAGCTGAAGGCTCTTACAAGTAACTTTGATGCTAAGGCTTTGTTTGCAAAAATGAGGGCAAACTGCGAAGGACATGTCCCCGTATACAATCCAGATAAAACCTATACAGAAAACTTACAGGATTTGCAGGCCAGACTAGGATACTGGCCTGTACCTCTGTCACATCAACACGTTTATGAAGACATACCAATAGAGTATGATGACGACTGGACAGAAGAAACATCTAAACCAAATTACAAACATCGTTGGCAGTTAGAAGACCGCAAGGAATATTACTTTCCGCCAAAAGATGACGAACCACCATTTTAATAAGGAGAAGAGAAAGTGAAAGAAATAAAAGAACTAGAAGATTACAAGTATGAAGTAAGAGGAGATGCTCTGGTATATGCAGATATACCTAATGAGATTTATCATTCTGAAGTTGGTATTAGTAGTAGTACCTTGCGTAAGTTTGGTCACTCTCAGCTACATGCTGTTAATGAAGAGCAGAAAACTACAGATGCTATGAACTTTGGAACTGCCGCTCACTATATGTTAGTTGAAGGCGAGCAGGTATATAACCAAGAAGTAGCTGTACTAATGGGGTCGCCCTATACCAAAGCATATAAAGAAAACAAAGCTGACATGTTAGAGCGATACGATTGTGTTATCAAAGAAATAGAAGACACTCATATCAAAGGTATGAAGGCCAATATTATTGATGAGGCTGATATGTATTTACAAGCAGAGGGTAAACTACCAGAGGCTAGTTTCTTCTGGTATGAAGATAAGATTCTTTGTAAATGTAGACCAGACTTAATATGTCCGCCTTTCAAGGACTTACATAAGCCTGGTGAAATATATGTTGTTGACTATAAAACAACTAAATCTTGCGACCCAAAAGAGTTTGCTGATTCAGTAAAATACTGGGGCTATGACATGCAAGCTGCTTGGTATCGTAGAGGTATGGAGAAGGCTGGATACAGCGTTAAAGAGTTTGCCTTTGTTGCTCAAGAGAAAGTTCCGCCTTATGCTAGTAAAGTGTTTGTCATTACCGACGAGCAAATGGATAAAGCTTGGGATAAGATGCAAGTATTTCTAGATGCTTACAACAAGTATTTAGATGACGGTAAAACAACTATTTATAACTCTGACAATATTGTCACTTTGGACCTGGAGGAATAAAATGCCTAAATTAAAATTTGATGGCGGTAGAAATACTCAAGTAGTAAGTTTTAAAGTAGACCCAATAACTAATAGAAAACTTACTGCGTTAAGAAATTTATATAGTAAAGAAACTAAGAGAAAAGTTACTACTGGTGAAATAGTAAAACAACTTATAGCTTTACATTACGAGGAAGTATTATGAGGTTTTGGAGAAAAGTTCACAACATTATAGATAAAGCCTGGCGACACACCTACGCTTCTATAATGTATTACTTTGATAGTCGCAAAGACGAAATAGATATAGATTGGTTAAATATGCATAACAATATTATGGAGGACAAACATGAACGACCCAATAAATCCAAATCANTATAAAGACGGAGAGATAGAGTGCATCGACGCTATGGAGGCCAGTATGACTCCAGAGGCTTTTGCTGGTTATTGCAAAGGTAATGTAATTAAATATGTTTGGCGTTACGAAAAGAAAGACCAGCTAGAAGGCTTGCTCAAAGCTCAATGGTATCTCAACAGATTAATTAAAAAATTAGAAGAGCCGTCTATGGTTTCTTTGGAAGATGTTGAAATCGAAGAGATAGCTAGTTCAAATATAAACCAACACCTTTAATTTTTTTTGTGGAGGTTGATGAAATATTCAGCCTCTACAACAGCTAAGGTCTTAGACCTATTCCTTTTAATAACAACTAATGGCTCATGCTCTCCGCAGTTGGCAGATGCTTGGTCGTATGCTTTCCAGATGTTTAAAGACTCCTGGCACTTGCATTCAATAGAATAAGGAAAGGCATCTCTTGCCTCTTTACTCATAATTACATCCTCGCCACCAGCACCCATAGATGTTGATTTAACATTCTCTGGATGTATGTCTAAAAGTTCAATAAGTTTGTCTCTCACCCATTGTTGGAGTTTGCGACCTTTTTGTTTTGCTGATTGTGGTTTCATAATTAAATGCTAGGTTGGGTTTTTGAGAGGTATTTACGGAGTTATACGATACCCTAGAGACCCCTAGCGGAGCCTATTATTTTATAAAGTAGGTTTAGCTGGCTTGCCAGTCTCCGCTGCAGCCATGCTTGGTGGTACTTCCGCTTTTGTAGGCGGAGTTAAACCATCTCCCTTCGGAGTTCTAAACGCAACTATCTCGTTTGTAGTATCTGGATAGCTAGGATTGTCACTCTCTCTTTCAGAAAATGTGCAAACTAAAGTCTTACCTTGCAAGTCTTCTGCGTTAGCAGGTGGTGTATCAAGACCAACAGCAGTAAGCAAACGTTTAAAGTCAGAAGCTGCGTAACCTCTAATCAGCTCTTGCTTCTCCTTGTCATCATTCTGATACCAAAGGCTGAAGTATTTTCTAACAATCCAGCCGTTATATTTTGGCTCGTTGTGTACCTTAACCTCTAGCTTGATACTTTGATTACCAGCAGCAGATACATGTTTAGTACATTCGCTGATAATACAATTATAATCACCTTTCGGTATATAAGAGGATGATTCCTCTTGCCCAGATTCTACATTAGTAAAATCAATTCCATCAAAGTCAGACATTATGCTTCTCCTGTAAATCCTAACTTGTTAATAATATGTGATAGGTTAGGTTCCTCAAGGTCATCTAACTTACCACTCCTATCCTTAGCGATGTAATTAGCGCCAAGAGTTGTTTGCAACCAACGTTCAGTTGATTTCTTTCCTTTTTCGTCTTCTGTATCAAATGTTCTCAAACATAACACTTCATCAAAGAAGTAAGGAATTTGCGTAGGCAGTTTAGCTCCAACCATCATAGGTTGATAATGTAAAATACCTGTAGCCTCATCTCGTACCTCTTGCTGTTTAGCAATAAATACAACATGTATTGGAAGGTCCCTAAATCTACGCATAGTCTTAGTCATAATCTGGATGACTTCCCCATACGCTTTTCTTGGGTCCTTACTTTTCTTCAACTCATTTGCTAAAACAATCTCTGACATTTCTGTCACGCTGTCTAAACAAACAGTATCGTAGTCTAACTTGCCACTTTCTAAAAGCTGTGCAATTTCTTCTATTTCAGCTGCTTCTTTGACTTCAATAGCAGTCACGTTTGTAGCATCTTTAATAGATAGAAGGCCAGCTTCCATACTAACGACAAGAGTTTTTCCTGGAACGGTCTGACAAAGAGTTGTTTTACCAGCTCCAGAGATTCCGTAAACCAAAAGTTTGGCGCCTTGCAATTCGACCAAATCACTCGGGCTTTTTATACGACTTAATATATCGCTCATATCATTTCTCCTAAAGATAAAATAATAGTATACAGATAAAATATTAAACTGTATACTTTTAGTTCAAAATAAATTTATTACAGAAAGCAACTATGAGCGAAGTCAATAAAAATCAATGGAAAGTGAATTATTTATANNGGCTACAGCAGTTATGTAACAAAGATTTAGAATCTTTATATGCTAACAAACTAGAGCCAGAATACAAGGAGAGAGAAGTGAAACGTATATCTTTAAAAGATTATATTGCCTATATAGGCAACGCTGGAGCAGCAAAGTTATTTGAATGCTCTGAAGCAACAGCAAAGTCCTGGAGGTATGGTAGACGTCAACCGTCTATTAAACAGGCTAAAAAGATAATCAAAGCAGCAGATGGAAAGCTAGACTTTGAATCTATTTACGGACCACTTGAAACTACTTTTGAAGAATAACAGAAGTGTTCAACGTCAAAGCAACAGCAGAAGACTCTGCGTTGGATTTAGCGCTTGCCTATGCAGAATCAGGCTTTAGTGTAGTACCTTTACTACGCCATAATAAAGTTCCGCCTAGAGAACTTGGAAGCTGGGAAAGATTTAAAAGCGAGCAACCAACAACAGAGGAGATAACAAGATGGTTTGAAGGCCGCGATGATTTAGTCGTAGCTTTAGTAACTGGAAAGTTTTTGGTTGTAGATGCAGATACTCCAGAAGCAGTAACTTGGGCTGCCAATAATTTACCTGTTACGCCTTTGAAGGTGGCTACTGGTAAGGGTATGCACTATTACTATAACAACCCAGAAAATTTTACAACTTATGTCGCTCGCAGAGTTGCTGATTATGACCCAGCAAAACTGATTGATATAAGAGGCGTCGGTGGCTTGATTATTGCTCCATATAATATACATGCTACTGGCGCCATCTATGAGCCTCAACTAATACCAGATTGGGAATTGCATGATACAGGTGACTTGCCAAACTTCTCTCGCGAAGATTGGGTAAAAGTTACTGGCGCAGATAAGATAAACGGAAAACCTATAGCGACACCTCTCTCCCTTGAAGCCGCTGCAGAGGGAAGCCGTAATGATACTGCAGCTAGATTGGCAGGTTATCTAATTGCTAAAGGATTAAACGTAGAGTTTACAGAGTTCTTTTTGCAGTCTTGGAATCAAAGCAACAAACCACCCTTGGAAGATACGGAGATATCTACAACGGTTAATTCTATTATGAAAACCCATGAGCGTAAGAATCAAGCAGCTCCAACTTATATTTCTAAAAACAGGGTTATCAAAGAGCCAAGCGAACTATACTCTCCTCCAGGAATTATCAAAGACATATACGAATATTCAGAGCAGATAGCTCAAATATCTCAACCAGCTTTAAGTTTGCAGTCAGCGTTAGGAGTTGGCTCTGTTGCTGCTGGTCGTATGTATAAATCAGATATGAATAACTTTTCATCTTTGTATTTTATGTGTATTGCTAAATCTGGTCAGGGTAAAGAGAATACCAAGACAGTTATTGAGTCTGTATTAGATAACTCTGGCCACATGGATTTGATGGCTGGAGACGGTTATACATCAAGTGGAGCTGTTTATAGTTTGTTGCGACACAAACCGACGCATATAACTGTTATGGACGAGTTTGGTAAAAGATTAGAAAGTATAGCCAAGTCATCAAACTCTAATAAAGAAGACGCCCTGCAAGCTCTCATGGAGGCCTGGGGCCGTTGTCACGGTACTATCAGACCAGATAACTACTCTCTTATGAATATGTCTAGCAAGCAACAGCAAGAAGCTATGGACAGGTCAACAATTAAACCAGCTATAACACTTATGGGTATGAGTGTTCCAAAGAATTTTTACGGTGCTTTATCTACAGGCAGAATTGTAGATGGATTTTTAAATAGGTTTATTGTTGTTGAGTCTAAACTTCCTAGAGTTGTAGGCAAGATGGTGCCATTCAGAGAGCCTTCTCATGCTATATGTGAGTGGGTTAGAAAAATGCGAGAAACTAAAAACGAAATGGAAGAGTTAGCTAAAAATAATTCAGAGTTAGATTTTAAACAGCGTGTACTTACCTTTGATAGCGAAAGCAAAGACTTGTTAACTCAACTTGCATACAAGTTAATAGAAGAGCAGGACGCCTTAGAAAAAGATGGACTAGAGGTATTGTTATCAAGAACAAGGGAAAAAGCTATGAGACTAGCTTTGATATGTGCTTTGGCTGACAATCATAATACCAATGTTATTAGAAGTGATATAACTAAGTGGGCAATTGATTATGTGTATTACTACGACCAACTACTTGTAGACAATTGTGAAGACAAAGTTGCTGGCTCTGAAACAGAGGGCAAGATAAAACAAGTGTTAAGCTTTATTAGGTCGCAAGGAGATATTGGTATCAGCAAGCGTGATATAGATAGGCGTGAAATATTTAGAAGTATGAAGTCATACGAA
>FUFK010754840.1_pt1 | contig 10396 bp, 17 predicted proteins | sample 1021851 | NCBI WGS metagenome assembly FUFK01 (sample SAMEA51879418, study PRJEB19060) | metagenome
TAGTGTCACCAATATTTATTTTATCATCTGCAAATTGTAATTTTTTTGTTGCACCTATTGTAATACCACTACCATTGAATCTAGCTACCTCTGAACCTGCGATTGTGACACCAATATTTTCATCAGTTGGAATATAGAAACCTTCTGATGTATTACCGTTGAATGATAGTGCAGGAACTGATGCTGAACCAGTTCCAAACAGCATCTGATTAGTAGATAGTTTTATAGGCAAGTCATTACCTGCACCATCTGTAATTGTTTTTGCAGTTGTTGAGATTGCTAATGAATCTGTGCTTTTTAGAAGACCGAGATAACTCGCTGATATATTATTACCTGTTAGTGATGTACCCATAAGAATATTTTATTTACAAATATACTATTTTTTCATTTTCATTATATGCTTGTTGTGATGCTCACGATGACAGTTAGCACATAACACCTCACACTTAGCCATAATTTCAGTTAATATAGAATCAACCTTTCCATCATAAAAACTTTTTTGAGATAAATTTCTTATTGCTCTTGCAATTGCAAATTTTTTTCTTTTTGTGTGATGAAAATCCAATGCACTGAAGTTTTTATCGTAACCACACTTAACACATTTAATATCTATATACTCAGATAATTTATATATAAACTGCTGTTTCCAATGTCTGTGATTTTTTTCTCTTTTTTTATTCCTGCAGTCTATGCAATGTATCTCTGGCTTTTTGTTGGCCCTTTTATAGTATCTGGACAAAGGTTTTATTTTTTTACATGTTGCACAAATTTTACCTCCCTTGTGCTCTGTATTTTGGTCCTTTGTAATATTTTCCACTTTTTTGATTGGTGTTTCTGTTTTTGCTATGTATTCCTTTTCTTTTCTTTTTAGGTTTACTGATGTAAGCTTTAGGAAAAAACCTTTTAGCCATTACTTTTTTGAATATTTTTCTAAACCCCTGCTACCAAAATATGCACCAATAACAGTAATCAATACAATTTGTAATAAATCAACCCAACTTTCTTTAACTTCAAAGGATATTTTACCTGCATCTATAAAAACAAGTAATATGGTACTGATGACTAATATTAATAAAACTAAAGGCCTAATATTTTTAGAAAGCCAACTATCAGAAGTGCTATCATACTTCCATCTCTCAGTAGTATTTTTTTGCATCTCAATCTCAAATGATTGAAACAATTGCTGAATCTCTTTGTTAGCTTGATGCTTCTCTTCTTTTGTTTGTACAAAACGGTCTACAATATTAGCAATGCCAGAGGCAGTTTCTCCAAAGATTTTTTGAAATATCTTATTCATCTATCTTTATCTGTTAGCCACACATATATTATGAGACCTCCAACAAGTAAAGCACCAACAAGCGTCACAGCTACAACAGCAAAATCCACGTTTTCTAAATGTATTTCCATTATAATTCATCAATCAAATCCATTAATTTATGCTCAATCCTTAAAAATATTTCTATCCTTTGAACGCCTTCCCATTCTTTTAAACCATCTGCAACATCCATCAAAGTGTTTATTTTTGATAACGTTTGCGTAGTTTTTAATTGCTCATTAACATCCTTCTCCGATAAACTTATATCGCTTAGTAATTTCATTTTTTATAAACTTTATCTTCTAAATTTTCTAATCTTCTATTTGTTTGCTCTTCGTATTTCTCAAGCTCTCTAATTAAATAATCAATTTTTTGATTTATAACTTTTGTGTCATCTTGCTCAATTTTATACTCTGGCAACGTTTTAGCAATTTCAATTTCTGATGTGAGTTGAGAATACGTCATAGTAAGTGAAATGATTCCACCAACCAACAGGCCCAAAAACTTAATATCTACTTTGAAATCTGATTTACCATCACCATCCAAATCAACAGCGACTTTTTTATTTGTTATATCCTCCATGTTTTTGATTTTAGCTTTCCTCAAAATTAATGATTTTAATTGAAAGTTGTTTTTGAGAATCTAAAACGTCAGCAATAATTGGATATATTCTTTTGTATGCACTTGTGCTTTGCCCTAAAAACGGCTCTTTGCTAATATTCTGCGATATAACGTCCCCAACAAGTAAACAACCATGTGTATGCTCAGTAGTATTGCCGCAATGCAGAAGAATGAACTCAAAATCAGGAACGTTATAAATGTGTAAAACGCCTCTTTTATCGCTGTGTAAATTAGGAAACCTTTTTTTGTACTTAGTGAAATAACCTCCCTCCGTTCTGTATTTAATCGGATAAGTGCCTTGAGGTATGCGAGTTTCTCCATAAACTTTGACCTCCCTTTTTTCATCTTCAAGAGTAAAGCATAAAAAATTTTTGTGGTTTGTTTCATCATCTACTAAATATAATATGCCTAAGGTACTATCTTTTTGTGAACTATATCTGTATAACTCCAACCTCATAACTCCTCAACAAGATTTGAGAATGTTAAAATGCCTCTGTAAATGGTTTGAGTTTCTGTATCCTCAGTTAAATATGTGATGCCATCGTTTTGTGCAGATATACATTTAAAATTATCTGAGCTCAAATCAAAGAAACTTGTTCTTGAAATTAATCTTTGTGTTATCTGATTCATAGCTAAATTTGCATCTAACTGACCACCTGTATTGGTATCAAATGCTGTTACTATTTCAACCTGTGTTTGTACGTTGTTCAGATATGAATCTTTTATATTATCAAAAATTAAATTGCTAATTGATGATATGAGTATATATGGCTCAGATGCTGAGGATGGCACTACATTGTAAACAGGTACTGTAGAGCTATTTAAAGTTATATTACCATTCAATGATGTAAAAACCTCCTTACGTATAATATGAGAAGCATCTTTCATTTTGTTTGTTGTTTTAAATTTTTTCTTAAATTTTTAATAAACTCAAATGTAGCCATTTTAATTGCAGGTCTAAAAAATGGTTTTCTCCCTTGTATGCTACCTCTGCCAACCTTTCCGAACTCAACAAATGCTGCATAATTTATTCTATATCCTACTACATAATTAAATGCTTTGCTTTCAAGAAACAAAGAGTCCCTTAATTTACCTGTGATTACAGGTACAAAGTCGGTTGATATTTCAGATATCCTGCTTATGTATTTTTTTAATTCCATATCAAAACCTTGACTTGGTTTGACAAACCTTTGCAACCTTCTCATCTTTTTATTAAAACGCCTTCTATCAGCTGCACGTAGTTCTATACCTGATTTTCTAGCCATATTACTGTTGTTTATCTGCTAATATTTTAAATGTATATAAATCCTCTTCAAACATTTGATTTATTCTATATTTGTTAGAATCATTAGTTAGGAACAATACATCTCCCCTTTGTATGTTTGTGGTTGCTGTGTTTTTTCTCATGGTTAACTCAATACCGGTTTGTAAAATTCTTTTACCGTCTCTAAAAATCATTTGGCCATCTAAAAACTTTCTATTGGCCCAAAAAGTTCCTACTGTAGATTGAGATGAGGTGAATCCACCATATCCATCAGCTGAGTTGCTGTTTCTTTTTACCGTTACCCTGTATCTTAAATCTCCTGCTTCTATCATAACTCATTATAATATATGTATGGTGATAATATGCTTTTTACATTTGTTGGTATTTTATTTATTGTTTGGCCCTTTACAAATTCAGCTCTGTTATCATAATATGTACTTGCAAGTTGTTTTATGGCCACCTTTAAATCATCAAATGAAAGACCAGATGTTGTATAAACAATTTTTAAATTTTTAGAATGAGTTGAAGTTATTTCTATATACTTATCCTCGAATCCAAAAGAATCAAAGCTTACATTACTCAAAGTACCATCTGCATCTTGTTTTTGTACTGATGTTATACTATTAATGGGTGCAAATGGCAAAACAACTTTTACTCTTCTTCTATACAAATTACCATACTCACCAGAAAAATTTATATTGCTAATAAACAAAGTTCTAGTTTTGGCAACTATATCTCTATTTATTATAGCTTCACATTTTTCTCTTGCTGCCTTTATCATCTCAGCAACAATAGTATCATCATCTGATGTTTCTATTCTTGCATATGATTTTAATTCAGAAGAAGAAACAATTTCACTTCCTGAGGTAGAATCAATTTGTACACTAATCATTATTTGCTTTCTTTATTGCCTTTAAACTCTTTAGTTTCTTTTGTTGCCTTTTCCTCTTTTGTATCAACAACTTCTCCCCATCCTTTTGCCACNCATTTAGAAACATTTTCTTCTGGAATGTTTATTACATCTCCTTTTTTATAATCAACACCCTCTCTTGTTATTTCAGTTTTACATTTTATTTTCATGGTAATTAAATTTTGTTTGCTGTAAAGATAAAAAAAAAGAGCAACTAATTTAGTTGCCCTTAAAACACCGTAGTGTTTTTTATTTATTTACCAACTACCATCACCACCTTGAACTCCAGTATTATGTTTACTAAAGTTACCAGCTGTCTCACCTTCCTCTAAATTATTAGTGTATGCCATGCCCTTATAAAAGATTCCTCTTTTATCTAGTTCTTTTGCATACAACTCTTTCAACTCCCTATTACATTCAGCTTTGTGGTGTCCGTATGCTCCGTAATATGTTACATAAGCATTATAGTACCATTTCAAAACATCTGAATCTGAAGCATTTTTAAGGGTATCACTTTTAATCTCCCCAATTCCTTTTGCCCAAAGTTTACTACCTTCTTCAAATCCATATCTGTATTCAACACCTTCATGTTTTAAAATTCTCATAATTTTCATTTTTAATTATTTAATCTGCAAAATTGCATTAGTGTAATTTAAAAATTTTTTTAATAAAATCAAAATATTTTTAAAATTTTTTTTAAGGCAAAAAAAAAGAGGGTTATAAAAACCCCCTTTCTAATTCAAATAAGTATTACTTATTATGAAGTCTCTAACGCTGTTTTAGCAGTTGAGAACGCACCCTTTACAATACCCGTTGGTAAATAAATTGAGTGTGCTATTCTAGCTATTCCACGTACTGAAACAAGATACTTGGAGAAGTTATCCGAATCTTCATATCCGAAGTCGACTTTTAATCCTTCTCTTTGCCATACTTGCGAGGCTTGTGAAAAATCTGCTACAACAAAGTTTCCTGCCGCCATTTTATTATTCATGTAGACCGGAACACCATTTATCCTAAAGAAACCGTCCGCTGAAACAAGTGAATTACCTCTTAGATACTCATTTGTNGTATCTTTNAGTAATGCGATTTTATGGAAATCAGTTGGATTNAGAACNATACCATTTGCAGCGTAGTTAGCTAAGGCTAACTGATTCATTGCCACATATAATACATCCAATTCCTGAGCTGATTCAATTGCATTTGCAAATCCACCTGCCGCAAAAGTTGTTCCACCATTCATCAATCCTAATAAATTAGGTGANCTACCAGAACCACCAATTAACTGGTCATCAATAACAGTGTTAATTTTTGCAGGTAATCTCTGTGATAAATAGGAGCTTAAGCCAGGAGTATCATCTAACATCTCTTGTGAAATGGTCATGACTGCTGTAGTTTTTTGAACTACTGCATCCTCAGCTGTAAGTTGGAACTCACTATCAGTTGGAGCTGAACCCTCTGCAGTATTTGCAGCGTTATCAGTATAAGCTGACTCCTTAACGTATCTAATTACGTTAGAATCAGTTGAACCAACCGGAATGATTCCCATCATATTCGTCACATTCGATGGGTCTCTTTTGATGCCATCAACTGTTAAAACACCTGTTGCATCTCTAGATGAACTCGCACCGGAAAAATCAGAAGATATTAAAACATCTGCCTTTAATTCAATAGAGGCATTTGCTCTTGAACCTTCCTTCATTGCTTTTAATGATTCGCTTTTTTGTAGCTCCTCAGTAAATGCTTCAGATTTAGTTTTATAAACTCCCTCAAAGTTATTTTTTTTATTTTCAACTTCGATTTTGTCTAATCTTTCAACTATTTCTGAATGCTTCTCAACGAGGTTATTTACCTCGCCTTTTATTACAGTATCAACTTCATTGTTAACATTATCTTTGATTGACGCTGCTGATTTCTCTAGCTTCTCATCAATAACATTACAAATATCGTCTAACTGCTTTTTTATATTCTCATCCATTATTTTGAATTTAAATTGTTAAACATATAATTAATTATTGAATCTGAAGTCATATTATCTTCTTTGGCTTCTAAGTGTGTATTATCACGAGTTAGCTCCTCATCTGATTGGTGTGTATTATCACGAGCAATCAAAGATTTTANAACTTCTAATTCATATTCAATAAGATAACCNAAGTCATCAGAAACATTNCCTTTTCTAATTACTTTAATTAAATTATCAAATCTCTTTGTTAAGTAATCGATATTATCATACATCACCTTTTACTTCTAATATTTTTGCTGCATCATTTGCTGCTATAGTTACAGCTGAAATTTCATATAACTTTGCTTCTTTAATTATTCTTACCCCGTCTTCTTCATAATCTTTTTTTACGGGCATAATTCCAACGCTGTTTTCATCAATTACGCCATATTTCATAAGTTCTAAAACCTCATTTCCAAATGTTGTTTTAGGAACTTCAGATACAAATACTAATCCCTTTTCATCTTCATAAAGTTCTTTCATTTTACCTATTGGCTTTGTAATGTCATGCTGATATAAATACTTTACCCTTGAACCATTGTTCTTAATTGTTCTTCTATAAGCACCCTTTTCTATTATATCGTTATCAGAATCTTTATTACCAAATACTGAACCATAACCTTTTACTATTCCTAATTTTTCGTCAATATCACTGATTTGACCTTGTTTATATATTACATTACTCATAATCTAAATTTTATTTTCAAAAATAGTATAATTTTAAATAATATGTTTTAATCTGCTTTTACTATAGGCAACGATATACATTTACAATTTACTATTTCTTTAGCCATTGCTCCCATAGAAGTATCGCCGGGAAACATTAAATAAGACGAGCCCACTAAATATGGTTTGTCTTCGGCTATTGGTCTTCTTGAATATACACTCATAGCTGTTGAATGAGTGTCTCTTATATTTAATCCGCCTGCAATCCATTTTTTTAACAAGTTATCTTTTCCATAAACATCTTGCGCTGATAATGAAATTCCATTATTAGCAGCTGCTGTTGTTTCAGTTTGTACTACTCTTCTTGCCATCCATCTTGCTTTGAACGTTAATCTTTTAGTTATTTCTTTTACTCTTTGCTCTAGCCCTAAAGCCATAAACTTTTCATCAGCAACCAAATCTTTAATAACTTTTTTTAATGTGTTTCTTGCAACACCACTAATTGATGTAACTTGTGAAGCTAATGCTAAATAATTAGTTCTTTGTGTAGCATATTGGTCCATNCCATTTAATACTGTAGATTCTAAATTTTGCATTTCTCTTTGCGTTAATTTTTGTCCCCTTTCTACTTTATCAATTAATCTTTGTAATTCTATTTCATTTAATTTTTCTACAAATAATTTAAAGTTTTTTCTGTACCATAAAAAAAATCGAAGCCCAGTTTGTCTGTACATTTGTTTATACATTTCAGTCATTTCATTTTCTTTAAATAAAGTATTAAAATTTTGATTTGTTTCTGAATCATCAATTCTATAATAATCCATAGCTTGATTATAATTTTTCATATAGTATTGATAAACTAAAGNATANTTTTTTTTCTGAGCAATTTTAATTTGTTTAGCAAACTGCTTTGCAATTTTATTTTCATTTGACTTAGTTTCAATTTTTTTTTGAGTAAGTAAATTATTACAAACAGCATATCTTTGATTTCTATTTGGATATTCTGATGACATTGTATCATCTATCATACACCGACTAATAAATTGATTATCCGATTCTTGAGCCCGAGGTTTTGGTAATGGCATTATTCTTCACTTTTATCTATTATACGTTTACACCATTTCCACATTGCATCATCTTCAGGTTTAGAAGTTTTTATATTACCTCCCCATAACGCATAAGATACATCACCACAAATTGGTTTTCCTTTTTCATCTAAATATTTACCCGTTACATATTCATGTGCACGAGATAAATACGAAAATGTTTTTTTAACTATTGCTAATGAAAGCGGCTTTCTAGCAATTAAATCTGTTGCCCGCCCTTTACCCACTAAAGTAGCACACGGATTATTAAATTCTGCGTTTATTTTTTTTGCTCTTTCAGCGTTTTTACTTGCTGATTTTGGGTAATTATCGTAATAGTCTTGTTTATTTTCTTTTAGAGCTTCTTCAAGTTCATTCATATCTTTACATGGCATATATACAACGCCATCTTCAGTTTCATGTGAATGAATTAAATCACATCCAATTTCATTAGCTCTTTCTTGTGCTTGCTCTTCAGTTGAATAAACTTCGTCACTAATAGCTTTTAAATTTTTCTTTGTTGACATTGGATGTCCTTCTGGTAATAAATCTTGATCATGTCTTCCGCTTCTAAATTTACCGTTTCTTAATGCATATAAAAATGAATTTACTCGTGCCATTGCCCACTGTTCTGGTGAACTTACAGATGGTCTAACAGATTGAGGGTTTGACCTAAAAGCTCCTATGCCTCTTTTATATACAGCATATAAGGTTCTTACATTTGTTCTTTTTGTTTTAGCATCCCCAACTTTTTCGTTATGTTCTTCAACTTTTTTTTCTAACGCTTTTCTTAGCTTAGCAGTCATTTCTTGTTTTTGCTCTTCGTCTTCTATTACTTCTTCAATAACTTCTTCTTCAACTATTTCCTCTGGCTCTTCTGTTTCAGGAAAAACAGAATCGTTTGATATACCCATATCTAAATCACTGATTGGAATAAAATTTGACGGAACTAAATATTCATTCATAACAGGATTATCTTCATCTACCCCATAACCTTGTGCCATTCTTTTTTCGTTTGCTGTTAACCAAAAAGATTTTGATAATGTATCTACTAGCTTTTCCTGCTCAGGCATAAGCTCGGGAACAGCACTATAATCAAAATCAAAATATAAATCTTCACCAAATAACGGAACTAGCCATCTGTTAAATTCATCTCTAATTTTATTTAATTCAGGAATTACAGCATTAGTAAATAATACTTTTCTAGCTGTTCTATAATTATCCATCGTTGTTGATTCAGTATTATTTAATAACTGTACCGGCACGCCGTATAAATTACATAAGTCTTTTATTGTAGCATTATATGATTCTAATAATTGTAAATCAGAAGATGACAAACCAAAATTTGTCCAACTAAACTTTTTACCAGTAATCATTACATCGTTTGCAGATTTACTTCCTTGGAAGTTTCTTCTGAATGCATCTTTCATTTGTTGTGCTTGAGTTGGTGTTAATTGATCATCATCGGGGGTAAGCATGCCTCTTGCAGATTGATTATGTAAAAATTTAAGATTAGTTTCAACCGCTTCATTACTTGTTGTTAATACCCTCATACCAGCTTGAATAGGGGATTGACCATATAAATGTGAACCATTACTTGAATAGTCAGGATTAAAATCTGCAATATGTAAAACCTCTTCGGCCGTTAAATCATATTTATTGTCATTATACATCATTGTATATTTTGACACAGGTTTAAATATACCATCAGATTTTATTTCAATTAAATGAGCCGGCAAATTATATAATTGATAATATATATTTTTATTTTCTCCATTATCCGGTGATATGCCATAAACATATCTATTACCTGTTAATTTACCAAACCCTATCATTTCTTCTAAGAACACTGCCCATGATTGTGCTGGGTTCGGTCTTTCTAATAATTTTCCTAACGCAGTATGTTCAACCTCTTCTAATGTATGTTTTCTTAAAAGCTTTGCTTTTAATACGGATTCTTCATTTAAATTATTTGATGTTAGCGCTTTGTATTCTTTCATAGCTCCTTCATCAACTTTTTTATAAATAGAATAAGGAACTGTTACTGCTGATTTTGATATTAATTGAATTAAAGAAAATATAGTGGGGTTATATGCATATCCTTTTTCTATATAATCTTCATTATATTCATTATTAGAAATTGTATTATTTCCAAGAAAGTTATATATAAATTTATTGTACGCTTCATTCGTACCTTGTGAATTAAATGCTTTTAACCCTTTCCTTAATCTTTGGAGAAAACTTGCCATATATAGAATTTATTNTCAAAAATACTAAATTTATTTAAACAATGACAAAGTCCCTGCTTCTTGATAGCCCTGTGGTTACAGCATATCTGAAAGCATCCATTAAATGATCCATACCATTTTGTTTTATTTTATTTATTGTTTGCCCATCTCTATTCGATTCCCATATATAGTATTGATATTCTTTAAGTAGATTTTTACTTTGCTTTGAAGCAAACACTTCATATTCTTTTATTGTTTGTATCCCGTTTAAAACAGAGCCAACTCCTTTTTGTGAAGCTTTACAATAT
>FUFK010738859.1_pt1 | contig 10395 bp, 14 predicted proteins | sample 1021851 | NCBI WGS metagenome assembly FUFK01 (sample SAMEA51879418, study PRJEB19060) | metagenome
GGTGCAAATTGGTGGTATTTTGTTGTTGGTGGTTGGGGTATTGGTTTGCTTTCACATTTTGTAGGTATTACAAGCAATAGTCTTTTTTCAGTTGAAAAGGAAGTAGAGAGATTAAAGAACGACAGTAAAGACAGATATTAAAAAGTTTTTAATCGTCACCAAAAAACATCTGATTTCCACCATATGGAATTTCTTCGTCTTTTGAATAGATTTCTACAAAACGTTGTTTTATCTCTTTCACTTTGTCAATGAGTCCAATTTTTTTTAAATAGTTATATGGAGCTCTAAAAACTCTGTCCTCAAACTCTAAAAATTTTGATATTTTCTTACTCATTGTTTTAAACATTAGCCTTTACTCAATTTTATAAAAACTTTTTGTTTATTAAATCTTTGTAAACATAGATATTTAGCCTATTATCCCTAATGATTGGGGGTTCTTTACATTTATGAAAGACATTAAAATAACTAAAAATCATCCCATAAAGAAAAGGTATATATTAGGACCTCTTGGAAGAATATTTTTGAAAATGATTAACTGGGATATTATCGGAAATCTTCCAGATAAAAAAAGAATAATTATTGCATCAGCACCCCATTCATCAAGTTTTGATAGCATTTATGCTTTTTTTGTGTGTTTGGCCTCAGATCTAAAATTCTACTTTTTAGGGTCAATATCAATGTTTACAAGAATTGTTATTCCTATTCCGTTTAAAAAGAATCCAGACAAACTAGGTATTCCCCATCCTTTTGGCTTGGTTCAAAAAAAGATACTTTTAAATTTTGGGGGTATTCCTGTTTGGAGAACAAAGTCAACTGGTGTTACACAACAAGTTATTGATCAATTAAAAACAAAGGATAAATTTATTTTATATTTAACTGTTGAAGGTCTCATGCATACAAATAAAACAATCAAAAGTGGATTTTATTACATTGGAAAAGAACTCGATGCAACCATTGTTCCTACAAAAATTGATTATAAAAATAGAAGGTTTGAACTTATGGAAGAATATTTACTGACTGGATCGGTAGAGAATGATAAAAATGCATTAATGGATGTNTACCACATGGTTCAGGGAAGAAATAAAACATTTTTAAAACCAGAGAAAGATTAATTTGTTAGTAATTTTTTTAGTCATTATTGGTTCGGTATTATTAATTAGCTGGTTTCCAAATATGTCTATCTTGATTGGTATCATTGGAGTTGTATTAGGAATAAATTGGTTGATAAAAAACGACAAGTATTACGAATAAACAAACTCTTAATTTTTATTCTTATATTCATTTTTTGTGGTGGAAGCGACAATTCTAGCTCCAGTAATATAGACAATATAACTTCTGTTGTTGAAGAAAGTCAAGAATCAACATCTAATCAAGAATCAACATCTAATCAAGAATCAACACAAAACTCAGATGAACAGAATACTAATAAATCTGTATGGGGTGAATGGTATGGAGATATAGAAATATATGCTGCCCCGGATGTAACCCAACAACACATAGATATCACACTTGAATGGGTTAAAAAGGGTATAGAATTTTGGGGAAGTTATGGACCTCTCGAGTTATGGATTGTAGGAGACACATATGAGGGGGCAATTGCATTAGACAATTTATGGTGCGATGTTAGAACCCAAAAAGATCCTAAATGGAATACCGAGTGGGATTGTGCAAATGGAGACCCTTACGGATCTGGTGATGGCTGGTCACCTTTTTATAGATGTGTTGACGAAGGATGTTCTGCGGTCTCAACCTATATTCAAAGTAATTTAGATTACTGGTTTAATATCATAACAATGTCTTCTAAGTATCCAGGTCCAGAAGAAGAGGACTATAAAAAAGTAGTACTACATGAATACTTTCATGTATATCAACATGGTCATATATCCGATCCAGATGATGATACTGATGGAGATTGGAGAACAAGTATTAGAAACCTTAAGATGGACGGCAGCCTAGAACAAAGACCATGGTTTGCTGAAGGAAGTGCAGAATATATGGGCCAATACTGGTACTCACTTCAGCCCGGAGTAGATGAAAATTATTTCAGTCAAGTAATGAGTTGGAAAGCCGAAACTCTTTCGACGTATCTTGACGACGGAAGAAGCATGAGAGACATAGGTTTTGATGCTCCATTTGAGATTTATGATGTAGGTACTTGGTTTATTGCTTACATAATAAGTCAGACAAGTGAAGAAACTGTAAGGGTTAACTTTTATAAAGACCTTGATACTTTAGGTTTTGAAGCTTCATTTGAAAAAAACTTTGGAAAGTCATCAGATGCAATGATTGCTGAATTCAATGAATGGGCAGATCAGCCTATTTCAGAATTGGTAAAAATATTACCTTAACGATATTTATCAAAAAAACCTTTTCTATACGCGTAGTAAGTAACTGCACTTAAGACTATCCCAGAAAAGAATGGAGGGATTCTTACTAGAAATAATATAAATGCAATACCAGCAATTGTATAGTCAACGTATCTCCAAAACTTATTCGATAATTTAGGTAGTAGATTAAACAGCCTAAGTACAAGAATTACTGCAACAAAGACAATTAGATAATACATAGTATAAATTAAAGCACTTCAGGAATTACAATCAAATTACATGGATAAGGTTGTTGTAATCACCGGTGCAAATTCAGGAATTGGATATGCAGCTGCAAAAATATACGAAAGTAAAGGATACTTTGTAGTTTTGGGTTGTAGGAATCAAGAAAAAGGAATAGCTGCTGAAAAAGAGATTGGTAAAAATTCAAAATTTATAAAACTGGATATGACCGACTATGAAAGTATTGATAATTTTTACAATAACCTAACCAGTAATTTTAAAAATATTGATATTTTTTATAGCAACGCTGGAATAATGTATGTTCCTTTTTCAAAAACTAAAGAAGGGCTTGAATCCACACTGGCGACTAACTATTTTGGCTCAACTTACTTAACTTTAATGATGTTGGATCTAATGAAGAATGTCGTGAGCTCTAGAATTGTTCAAATTTCAAGTATCGCAATGTATTTTATAAAGGAGATGAGATACGAGAGGCTAGAAGATGAGTCCATATATAGTCCCTGGACTTGGTACAACTATTCAAACCTATATAGAACAATGTTTTCATTTGAACTCGATAAAAAAATAACAAATTTTGAAACAGATGTTGTAGTTGCTCACCCAGGGGTTACTAGATCAAGACTATATAGAAGGAGTAATCCAAGCTTGAGCTATAAAATAATCGATAAATTTAAGACAAATGTATCTACTGGAGTAGCTCCTGTGATTGAAGCAAGCACAACAGCTGAATTAGAAAAAGAAAGAGTTTATGCTCCAAAAATAATTCATCAATATGGAAAACCTTCAACATATAAAGCAAACAAACTTGCCTATAACCTTCAAGAGAGAGAAACATTATGGAACTATACTTTAGATAAAATTGGGATGAAAGATATCTTGTGATAATAATTCAAACAACAATTGGATCCGAAGAGGACGCAAGAGAGTTAACAAATTATCTTGTCAACAAACAACTTATTGCATGTGGGACCTTTACCAAGATTCAATCCATTTACAAATGGGAAGGGAAAATCCAACAAGAATCTGAATATGAAATTAATCTTTACTCAAAAGAGTCACTACATGATCAGTTGATTGAAACATTACAAGAAAAGCATACTTATGAACTTCCAAAGATTACTACGATAAAACCCACTTATACTTTGCCTGAATATGATGATTGGGTAAATAAAGAAACTATTTAATTATTGTCTCGAAGATATCCAAAAATACTATATTCATCGAGATTTATACTTCTTTCGTTATTTTTATCTAAAGCAGCAACTATTTGAGCTCTATGTTCTGTAGCGTGAAATATAATCATAGATAATATAACTGAGACTTTTGCAGAACTTTCTCCCTTTGACGTCTCAAACGTAACCTCTTCATCTTCTCTATAAACTTGTTCAATTAAACTTTTATCAATTTTTTCAAGTTCTGACATTAGGTCATCAATTAAGTTGAGACTATCTAAGTCAAATTCAAATTTTGAAAATGGTTTACCCATGAGTCTCTCACTATAAAGATAAGAAGCAGCAACTATATGAACCATTATTGTTCTAACTGTCCATTCTTTATCAACAACGAAATAGTCAAGGACTTCAGGGTCAAGTTTTTTTACTTCTTTGTAAATTTCTTGATTTGCCCATGCCATGTGTTTTGCTAAAAGTTCAAGAGATATCATTCTTCTGACTCAAGTCTATTTAATCTTATATGAATTTCATCTATTTTTTTGGAAAGTTCTTGAATGTCATCAACATTTTTTGCAGACCTTAGATAACGATCATTCTGCCATTTTAAACCCCATTTTGTTAAACCGATGCTGAAAGCACCCAGAGGCACAACTACAAAAAGACCTGATAGTTCTCTACTAAATGCTACTCCTAAAAACATGAATCCAAAAAGTAAGTACATGAATGACATAATTACTTTTTCCATTGTTCTTGTAATTTTTTTTTCTTTCGTTTCTTCAGAAGTCATACTTAAAGAATACCTGCGATTTAAAATAGAATCATGAAAATTATTGTCCTCTGTACGGGAAACTCTTGTAGATCTCAGATTGCTGAAGGATTACTTAAATCAAAATATCCAGATTACGAAATACATTCAGCGGGAACAAAACCAGAGATAAACGTCAACCCTTATGCAATAAGAGCCATGAAAGATGCAAACATTGATATATCTAACAACTATCCAAAATTAGTGGATGATTTTGTTGATCAAGAGTTCGATTATGTACTTACAGTCTGTGATTCTGCAAATGAAATTTGTCCAACGTTTCACAATGCAAAAAATAAAATACATAACTCTTTTGAGGACCCAAGCAAAGACTCATATGAATCAGACGAGCATGCTATGGAAATATATAATCAAACCGTCAAAGATATAAGTAATTGGATCGAACAATTAGAATTTTAATTTAAGTATTTCTCAGTTCTATAAAGCTTAAAAAATGAAAAGGTTGCAGCCGAACATAGTAAATGCCATATCATATGAGCTTGTAACCACGAGTCAGGATTGCACCAAGGATGATCTGGAACTCCTGTTTCCCATATAAGTAAGGCACCAAAGAAGGAGAGAAATCCTAAGAAAAACCAAGGAGAGTACTTTATTTCAGATGGTTTATTTAAATTTGGNATTAATGCAGGAGCAAAATAAAGTAGCATTTCCCAATTATTCTGGAAGTTTTGAAAAGACTCNATTACAGGACTTCCAAAAAGTTGCTGAATAACTAATACTGAAATACCTGAACTAATTCTTCCATAAATGTTTGGAAACTTTACAACTATTTCAGTAGCTATCCANAGCCCAATACTCAATTCGAACAAACTNATTCCAACCCCAAATCCTCCATTCAAAAACCATGAATCAAAGGCATATANTGNAACTAGTAAAAAGTAAAGAACAAGATACACTCTTGTCGAAAAACCAATAAGTTTTTTTAGGTTGTAAATCCATAAGATAACTATGTACATAATCATTGATAAATTATCAAGCCACGCACCAAATTCAGTATTTGTTCCATGCATTGCCATTGATCCTGGCCCAAGAAAAGTTGAAGCCCCCGCATATATGACTGCAATACTTGGAGAGCTAAACATAGTAATTCCGTTGTCAGAAGTTGCATCTTGAGACAATTTATAAAACATATAAAGACCAACAATAACAAATCCCAAATTACCTAATGTATTTGAAGGTTCTCTAAGTAAACCATCACTTACCCGCTCACACCATCTTGAAACTTCCCCTATAGCATTTTCATTTGAAGCTCTATCACCCCAGCCATCAAGACCAAAGAGTATATAAATAATGAAGAATCCAAAGACGGATGAAATAGCAACTTTTAAAGGAAAATAATTTTTTAGGTTATTTTTTAGATTCATCAAGAGATTTTATTGACGCAGTCAAGGATCTATCCATATCTGATATTAGATCCTCAATATTCTCAAGGCCTACAGAAATTCTTATTAAACCATCTGGTGCTTCAGCATCTGTTCCAGCTGCTGAATCATGTGTCATTAATGAAGGGACTTCAATTAAAGACTCTACACCACCTAAACTTACGGCCAATTTATATAAATCTAAATTAGAAAACAATTTTTGATCGTCTATGTGATCCTCTGTGTAAAAGCTAAGCATTCCACCAAAATAATCCATTTGCTTTACAGCAATCTCGTGATTTTTAAAATTTGTAATACCTGGATATCTAACTTCTTTAATGTGTTCAGAATTCAATAAATATTCAGCAAGTTGATGGGCATTTTTTGAATGCATTTGTATTCGAGGTCCAAGCGTATATAAACCTCTTTGTGCAAGATAGGCATCAAATGGTGACATTACTGCACCACTTGCTTTTTGCACTAAATGTAAATATTCATGTACTTCAGAATTATTTGTTACTACAACTCCTCCGAGAGTATCGCTGTGTCCCCCAATATATTTAGTTGTTGAGTGCATAATAATGTCGACACCATGTTCAAAAGGTCTTGTGATAAATGGTGTTGAGAAAGTACTATCAGCAACTAAAAGTGAACCTTTATCATGCACAATCTTCGCAATAGAAGACATATCATAAAGATTTATATTTGGATTAGATGGAGATTCTATCCAAACAAGTTTTGTATTCTCATTAATCAGAGATTCTAATTTTTCTGTTTCATTGAAATTGCAAAAATTTACTTCTATGCCCCGCTTTGTTGCAATCTGGGTAAAAAATCTTGTTGTGCCACCGTAAACTTCTTCGGTAATTAGAACATTTTCACCAGGTTTGACCAACTCTGCGATCATTGTCACACAAGCCATTCCAGANGCCATAGCAAAACCATGCAAAGTTTCATGATCATCAACACCTTCTAATGAAGCCATAGTTCTCTCAAAAATCTCTCTTGTTGGGTTATTCATTCTTCCATAGAAATATTCAGATTCACCAGGTTCTAAATTTTCATAAGTTGTTGACATATGGATAGGAGGCATGACATCGCCAGTTGGTAACTTAAATTTTTTTTGAGTATGTATGGCTCTTGTATTTATGCCATATTTTTTCGATTCCCCCATGTGAGAATTGTATATTGGTTTGTATTGATATGCACCAACAAATATCTCTTTTATAAAGAATTAAATCGATACTTTAATTTCTTTAAATCCTCTAATACCAAATGCGCCAGTTCTTTCAGGTTCATCAATCAAAGCAACTTCGTGTTTAAATAAATTTTGAAATGAGACTTCCAATTCTAATCTTGCAAGATGAGCTCCTAGACAAAAATGAACACCACCTCCGAAACTCGTATGACTCAAATTACTTCTTTCAAAATCTATTTTTTCTGGATTTTCAAATGCTGTTTCATCTCTATTTGCTGATCCAAGAAGAATGGCAATTTTTGAATTCTTTGAAAGATTTATACCTGAAACAACAGTCTCTTCTAAAACCCATCTTTGAAAAAACTGAAGAGGACTATCCCAACGAATTAACTCTTCGATGATATTTTTAATNTCANNTTTTTTATCNAANTNTTTTGTTGAGATATTATTCAACAATAATGCAACTATTGAATTTCCAATAGTATTCACTGTTGCTTCATGACCAGCATTTAAAAGNAGTATCACCGTGCAAATTATTTGATCTTTTGTTAGTTGTTGGTTGTTTTCAGAAACTTGTGACAATCTAGATATCATATCATTTTGNGGATTGTTATTTTTCTCATCAATTAAATCACTCATNTAAATATAGAAATCTTTTGCTGCAGCTTCAGCTTCAGTTGCATTTTCATCAGAAACTTTCAAGTCATACATTTTTACAATTGCATGTGACCAGTAAAGAAATNTTTCATAATCCTCTTCTGGTACCCCAAGTAGCTCTCCAATCACTGCTATTGAATAAGGTTGAGCATAATCTGCAAGAAGATCGAATTTTTNATGGTTAATTTTATTGAGAAGTTCATTTGATTTTGTTTCCATAAAAGGTCTCAACTCTTGTACTTGTCTATTCAAAAATGCTTTAGCAACTAACCCTCTAAGCTCATCATGGATATTTCCCTCAAGATTCAATAAATTAAACTCCTCTGTTTTCCAAAAATAATCGTAATCTTTTGGGTTAATCAATTTTTCATCTGAGTCTTTCACGTAGTCCTCAGGTTCTGAAGAAGAAAAATTCTTGCTTTTTTGTATTTCTTTAACGTCTTCAAAATGTGTAATTAAATTCAACCCGGACAGTTTGTCATAATGAATAGGGGAACTATTTCTTAACTCTTTTAAATATGGATAGGGGTTTTTTATAAAGTCCTTATCTTCNTTTGGAAANNTTATTTCTGGAATGTTCATATCACTAAATTATCAGTTTTAGCAATATTTTCTATATATTTATAAAAAATTCTTAGTGACCAGTTTGAAATACGTTGATATCATCAAACTTATGACAGAAAAAAAATCAATGCTTGATGGCGAAAGGCAATACCATATTCAATTAAAAGAAGGTGATATAGCTGATTTTGTTATCCTTCCTGGCGATCCAGGAAGAGTAGATTTTATTGCAAAACACTTTGATGATGCAAAAGAAATAGCTTTTAATCGAGAATATAAAACAGTTACTGGAACTTATAAAGGACGACCAGTGAGCGTAACTTCAACTGGAATAGGATGTCCCTCTGCTGCAATAGCAATAGAAGAACTAGCAAATATCGGAGCAAAAACTTTAGTTCGATTAGGAACCTCAGGGGCAATGCAAGAACATACAAGAGTTGGCGATTTGGTAATTGCAAATGGAGCTGTACGTCAAGAAGGAACATCACCTCAATATATGCCTATAGAATTTCCTGCTGTTCCATCAGCTGATATGGTTTCAGCACTAGAAGCTGCCGCAATTGAAAGTAAATCAACGTATCATATTGGGGTAGTTCAATCAAAAGATTCATTTTATGGACAACATGATCCAGACTCTATGCCTGTTTCTTATGAATTAAATCAAAAATGGGAAGCCTGGGTTAAAGGTGGTGTCTTATGTTCGGAAATGGAAGTATCAACTTTGTTTGTAGTTGGAAGCTATAGAAGAATCAGAACAGGGGCTTTACTTGTTGTTTACGGAGATCAAAATAGACAAGAAGCACTTTCAAAAGAAGATTATTTAGATTCAGTAAACAAAGCAACAAAGATCATTCTTGAATCAAGTTTGAAGATATAATCTAATTATGGATTCTGGAAATCTAATCGCATTTTTAAAAAAATTTAGTTTTGGAAGACTAATTGGTTGTGGGATTGTATTAAGAATTGCAGTTGCCCTAGTTGATGGTGTTTTTGGTTTAGAAATAAATGAAATTGAAAACTTTAATATATATTTGTTTGTAGTCGCCTTAAGCTACACAGTCTTCTGGATGTTCAATAAAAGCTATTCAGATGAAGAATATGAGGATTGAGTTCCTCTTTTTGTAACAGACAAACTAGCTTTATCAATTGCCAAATTTATAGCGTCATAAACTTTTAAATCTTTCGATAACGCATATACAAAAGAACCAACAAAAGCATCTCCCGCACCTGTGGTATCAATGGCGTCGACATTTGGTGCTTTAAATTTTATAATTTCATCATCTTCAACATATAAAACACCTTGTTCTCCGTATGTGACAAGTAGATTACATGGAATTGTTTTTGAGAATTCTAATATATTTTCATCTGTCACATCCAATCCGCTAATTATTTGAAATTCATTTTCATTTGGAATAAGCCAGTCAATTTTTTTAAGGAAGGTACTTTCTAAAATTTTTCCAGGAGCGGGATTAAATACTGTAGTTATATTATTTTGTTTTGCATAATCAAATACATCATGATTCACATCCATTGGGATTTCTGCTTGTCCGATAAGATAAGATACATTTTCTATTTCTTGAAGAGAGGCTTTTGCTTTGTTTGCGTCAATCTCATTGTTTGCTCCAGGAATAACAATTATTTTATTTTCACCCTTAGCATTTACCCATATTGGAGCAACACCACTTGATACTTTTACTCTTTGAATGTGATCAACATTTACATTGTTCTCAATAAAATTATTGATTGTTGAATCTCCAAAAATATCATTTCCTAAGCAAGAAATCATGTAAACATCAGCACCTAATAGTCCAGCCATCACTGCTTGATTTGCCCCTTTACCACCAAATCCAGTTTCAAATGAATCACCAATTAAGGTTTCTCCACTTGAAGGGAATTCAGAGATGTAAGAAAATTGATCTATATTTGAACTTCCAATGACACATATCTTTTTGTTCATCGATAAGTTACTCGTCTCCCCATGTATCTTCTAAGAAGCCTTTTCTCCCACTTGCTTCTGCATATATTTTATAACGAGCACTTTGTTTCTTAT
>FUFK010050959.1_pt1 | contig 10392 bp, 8 predicted proteins | sample 1021851 | NCBI WGS metagenome assembly FUFK01 (sample SAMEA51879418, study PRJEB19060) | metagenome
GTTAGCCGCTGAGGGTTACTCCATTCACGCTTGGCACGGACAAAGTGTTGAAGACTTCTATTGGTGCATCGATAAGACTCTTGAATTCAAACCAACCCTCACGCTGGATGATGGTGCGGATCTAATCGTAAGAGTTCATGGTGAGAAAAGTGAGTATGCAGACGGTGTTATTGGCGGAACTGAAGAAACTACAACAGGTGTCCACAGGCTGAGAGCAATGGGTAAGGCAGGAGACCTCAAATATCCAGTAATCGCTGTCAACGATGCGATTACTAAGTGGGATTTCGACAACGTATACGGAACAGGTCAATCAACCATTGACGGTATACTAAGAGCAACATCTGTGCTCATTGCCGGTAAGACCTTTGTTGTTGCTGGATATGGTCACTGCGGCAAAGGAGTTGCAATGCGTGCTCAAGGAATGGGTGCTAATGTTATCATTACCGAAGTCGATCCTCTCCCAGCACTGAGAGCAGTAATGGACGGTTTCAGAGTGATGAAGATGGACGAGGCGGCAAAACATGGTGACATATTTTGCACCGCTACCGGAATGAAAGATGTCATTGTTGGTCGTCACTTTTCATCAATGAAAGATGGTGCAATAATTTCAAACACCGGGCACTATGACTGTGAGATTAATATTGAGGACCTCAAATCACAAGCCTCCAGTGATAGAACCATCAGAGATAATAATGTTGAATACACCATGAAAGATGGCAGGAAGATTTTCCTCCTAGCAGATGGACGTTTAGTCAATCTAGCTGCTGCTGAGGGCCATCCATCTGAGGTTATGGACATGTCATTCGCTAATCAATACCTAGCACTTTGTCGCTTGGCAAAGGAAGGCTCGGATATGCAACCAATTGTTTACGATATCACAACAGAGCAAGACCAAGCACTTGCGGTGACAAAATTAGCAACTCTAGGGTTTTCTATTGACAGTTTAACAAATGACCAAACTGCATACTTAGACGACTACAACGCTGGAACGTGATTATTCTTCTTCATATGGCTCAGCGCCATCTGCTTCCCAGAAGGGCGATTCCCCGTCTTCGATATGGCCAATTTCATCAAGGTGAGAATCAAAGTCAGGTAATTCTAGGTTCCAATTCTTTGGTAATTTGTTCTTCTCTTCAACAATCATAAGCATTCTTTCCTGCCATGCAACAGGTTTTCTTTGAAGAATATACATATAGAGCACTGAGGTTCTTATCTCCTCGGAAATTATGCTAAATCCGGAGGATGATTCAAAATTCATCGCCCGCAGTAAGTTGAATGCTGGTCGGTTGATGGTTCTAAACATATTTTTGGTAAATCTCATTCCGGCGATTACTGCGATGAAAATTACTATGCTTGTAAGACAGAATGCGCCAAGTCCTTCTCCGGCAAGAAAGTTCGACAGAACGATTACACCAAATAAGACTGGAACGGTAATCAGCATGAAGATTGTAGTCTCTGAAACTGGTGCTTTNCGCATTTTTGTTTCTATCGCTGCCCACCCTGGATGACGTCTCTCCCACGGTTTGAAGTGACCATCTGAATTCTGCTGGACTGCCGCATTAAACAGGCCTAGCAGTTGGTGAACACGGCCGTATTGGCTAGTTGCAACGTCCATATTTTCATTGAGTATTGTCTCAATCCGCTCACGACCTTCTTGATATAGACCTAAGTCAGCTAAGATTGTTGCTTGTTCAATTAGTGGGGTAACTTCGTAAGGTGCGTGCACTCGAACCTGTTGCCACCAATCTAAGGCATCGAACATTAAACCTAACTCATCTGCTAATAATCTCCCACCCCGCACCCACATGTCGATTCGTGTCGGATCTAACTTGGTAATTGTTCTAACAGCCGTAAGAGATTTTGAGGCATCAATCAGATTTGCAGCTTTACCGTCTGCTAGCAAGTGAGCATCGGATATTACTTGCCAAGCATCAACATGCTCGGGGTCTAATTTGACTGCTTGATATGCCTTCTCTAAGGCACCCTCTCTGTCGCCTGAGTCCAGTGCTTCGATTGCATCCAAGTAATGATTCTCAGCACTCACNTTTAGGTGGTTGTGAATGAATTACTTAATCATCGCGATTTTTCNTGCGTGAGCGGGCATTTAACGGCTGAGGCCCTCTATTGTGCGCATGATTAGCAGATTTACCTCTGGCTTTTCGAAATTTGCGATTATTATCTGAGCGGGCTGGCCTGTTTCTAGTTTGGTTGTTATGGCGATGAGGTGGTCTATCTCGGCTCGAGGAACCGCTTTTTGGCTCACCACATCGATTGCATTCCTTTCTGAATGAGAAATTTACATTGCTACACTTTTGGCATACCCAATCATTATCAGCGAAGATTTTGTTTTGACCTCCGCCATCTCTTGAATCTCGCTTCCTAAATTCTCGCCCTCTGCCATCGCCACGGTTGGTCTTACGACGGTCAGACTCACGGCGATTGTCTCTTCTATCTCTTCTATTGTCTCTGCGTGGATTGTCCCGCCAGTTTGGCCTAGATTGATTATCACGGCTTCGATTATCCTGTCGGTTTGTCCTAGATTGATTACCACGGTGTGACCGGTCACCTCTCTCGCGATTGTAAGACTGGCGTGGTCTGTTTTCGGCATGACGATTTTCACGAATGCTCTCACGATAGTCCTGTTTGGCAATCTTTGGCCTTATCTGGGCTTCACAACCAATGAAATCATTTGGGTTCATCTTTCTGTCAAGGTGAGCGATGTGAGCGATTGGGCTGTCTGTGCTACCGAGGACTGCATCAATCTTACCGATGTATGTACCATCATCGATTCTAACGATTATTGAACCTAGTGCCGGCGAAGAGCCGGTGAAAGGAGCTATTAGGCCACCCTCGTGGCTCAGTGCTTCTACAGTTGCCTTGAACATTTTTTTTACGTCCGTTGAGATTTTATTCTTCATCCCTTCTGATTAGTGCCGCACCAGCCAGCACCATCGAGATAGTGGCGAGCAAGGATATGCTAGGTAGGGCACTGGCTTCGCTACTACCACTGTCATCATCTGAGGTAGAACCATCACCAGAAGTATCCTGTGCGTTTGGATCNTCGACATTTACNAGCAAACTACTCTCGATGTTAGATTCGTCAGTTCCGGTTATCACGACGTCATAAACAGTAATATCTTGCATGACACAGGTGGCGATTGAAACATCAATTTCCCAGTTGATTCCAACCTGTGTGAAATCAGTGGCACTCGCACCACATAACTGTAGTGTCATCGAAACATCTTCCCCATCTGGGTCAGATACTGTGCCTTTGAGAGTAAATTGTAGCCCTGTTGCGTCCCATGTTGCATTCTTGCCATCAAAGCTAGTGCGGAGTGAAATGATTGGTGGCAAACTCTGTTTTTCTAGACCAAAGTCGAATAGATAGTCAAAATTCATCATATTATTGGCTGATGCGCTTCCCATAACCATAACCATTCCAGGCTTTAGGCCATCCATTGGAAGTGCGATGGTAACTGGGTCACTGCTAACCATAGAGGAGCGCATTGCGCCCATGATTCCATCTTGATGAGCATGCGCACCAATGGTCATTTCAGCAACCAAGCCAGTTGGAGTTATGGTAAATCCGATATTCTCACCGTCATCGATTACTGCGGCGGCAGTAAATGGTTGACCAAATGTGAAATCGAGAGTTTCAACTGCGGATGCGCCGAATGGGTCAACTACGCTACAAGTTGCGCTAGATGAGGTTGCTCCGGATGGAGAGGTTACCAGCAGGTTTCCTGACTCGTCTTGTCTTGACTGCCATCCAGTGTCTGTAAATGCGCAATCAAGATTCCACCCATTTGAGTCGGTTGCCCAGTCTGATAGTTCTTCAGCAGGGACAGTCAGATATTCTGTTCCGGTCATCAGTGGAATGATTGAATTATTTGCCGGTTTGAGGTTGGTCCACTGTGGAATATCGTTTGATTCAGGGACAGTAGTGGTGAAATCGATGAATAGGTTCCTGCCTACTGGCCAGTTTATCTTATCATAATCTACATGTTGATAGATTCTTAGCTTACCGTCTGGCAAGAATTCTTCCTCTGGGGCGGTATAGTCTTGCCCTACGACCAATTCTACTCCATCATCCTCCATAGCAAAACCAGCGATTCTCAGGCCTTGTAGAGCGGGAAAAGTCATTACTAGGTCTGCATTAGTCATGTTGGTAACATTCAGCGCTAGCGTGAAGTTAGATACGCCTTGGTTGGGCAGTTGGTCAAATCTCATGTTGTTATTTTCACCGCTCTTGACGAACAAGCTAATTTGTAAGTCGTCAGTTGCTGCTACTGGTATTTCCTTACAGTCAGCGGAAGCACCAAAATTAGTGCATGAGCGTTCATCAGGGTGGTTAGGAGCAACAAGGTCAACCTCATCCAAAGCAATCCCTTCTTCGACAAACTCTAGGTCGTTCCATGCGACGCCGCTGTTAGTGCGGTGTGGGACACCTTCGCGAATACCCAGCCTNGTTTCCATGTCTTCGATACACATCGGACCAATTTCCCTGACAGCCTCACGCTCATCAGTGCTTATCCAATCGTTATCACCGCCCGGAGCGCCCTCAAATAAACCGTCAAGGTTCTCTCTTACGGTTGCAGAGTTGCTACCGTTAACATATGCGGTTGCTTCCATCTCTGCGGTAGCCCAATCGGTTCCTATGTCAATATTAAACAGGGCGAAATTGTAATCAAATAAGTCTTCAAAGGTATATCCCGAACAATCGACATCTGACAGTCCACTGCTACCTTGTCTGCCCTCGGTTTGTGAAGGTTCAGTGATGGGTAAAGCAGGGCTAGTAATGCCGCTTGTTAGACTCATCATAATCATCATGACTAGCATGGTAATCGCTGTGGCTGGAACATAGTATTGTCTAGTTGCCATACCCACCGGTGGTCAATACTTGTCTAATACTCTTTGGATGAAGGCATGACATTTGGTTGATTATGGTTGTATCCTTGCCATGCGGGATTTGAACCAGAGCCATGGCAGAACCGTCCAAACAGCAGCGAAAATCCATGATATGACTGGTGGTACGCCTCTGTCAACATCTGCCAGATTGGTTTCTAACAAGTGATGAAACACTCCATTGGGCGACAAGAGGTCAAGAAAACCCTCTATTCTAATCATTTCCGGATTATTAACTTCGCCGACATTTACTCCGGAAGCAAAAGCAACCATCGAAGTAACTAGAGCCCACAAAAATGTGAACAAAAACCACATACCAACGCCGAAAGCCACAGATGTCCCCTGATCTCTCGAATACGTCGACGCAATTAGGCTGAATATGACATACCAAAATAGGATTAAGCCAACAGAGGCAAAAGATGCTACCGTTTCAGGGAGTGCGATGCCCTGGTCAAGTCTAAACATGACAATTAAGGTAGATATTAGCCACAATGCCCACACTGGAATTAGGATAGCCAACCAGTGACCCAGTGCAATGCCCATCGCTTGTTCTTCTCTGGGCATCGGCTGTGATAATTTTACTTCTAATACGCCGCTAAACCGGTCCTTGCTAATCCCATCAAATGATAGTAATACGCCGCACATAGTCCCAGCAAATACGATTCCTAAACTAGTGTAAAACATAACTTCCATCACATTGTCTGGTCTAACGCCGCCCGGTAGCATGACATCTGGGTCAGAGAATCCCCAAGCAATACCAGGAATGAACAGTATTAGAATCGGCAACATGACGATCATCCTTGTTGAGCGTAGTTTTTCGGCAATAATTTGCCTCGCTATTGCAACAATATCAGTGTTGAACATGTTATTCCTCCTCGCTTAGAGTCTTCAGCGGCATCATATTGGAGGCTTGGACTTCCAATCCAATTTCNTCGACTTCCAAGCCAGTTGCTNGACACAACATTTCGACAATGTCAGGGGCTTTTCTTTTCCATTCAGTGATGTGGTGCCCGGCTTGAACAATATTGTTGATGCTGGCATCATCAGCGTGCTGAATTGTGCAACTCCAGTATTGGTCATCAACGGTTTGCTCAAGAATTGTTCCAGGCCCGATTAATTTGGCTAGGTCTGGTAGTTCTCCCTTACCGCCAATTTCAATTCTGTCTGCTAACCCAAGTTTTTCTTCGATATCCTTGATTGAGCCATTAGCGACCAACTGCCCGCGATGAATGAGGAGTAATTTGTCGATGAAACCAACGAGCCCACTAACTTGGTGAGATGAAATAATCACTGCAACACCTTGGTTGCTCAATTGCTTAATCATTTGTTCAACAGATTTTGCTGCTACCGGATCAAGCCCATTAAACGGTTCGTCAAGCAATAGAATCCTTGGCGCTCCCATCAGTGCTACGGCTAAACTCAATCTCTGTCGCATGCCTTGGCTAAGTTCATCAAGCGTGGCGCTTGATTTTGATGATAACCCCACCAATTTAAGCAACTTTTCCGGTGCTACGGGAGTGTCTCGTAATGCAGAGAATTGACGTATAGTCTGGTTGACTGATGCGCTCCCTGTCCATCGAACCTGCTCTGGCATGTGACCAATATTCGCCCGTAGTTGTCGATCGATCGGTCCATCTTTCGGGTCCAGTTCGACACCTTGCAACCGAATTTTGCCCTCGTCTATCGGAATAATCCCAGCTAGACATTCGTAATAGAGTGGTCTTTCCAGCGCCGTTTGGACCAACGAGTCCGATGATTTGACCCGCCTCTAGTGTGAGATTTAATCCAAAAACTCCCGGTCCTGGTTTGGTAAACCACGGGTTGGTAAATTTTGGGCGAGATATTCTGTGCCGGAATGTGACATCAATCAGCTCTAACGCCTCGCCTGTCATGTTACCGCCTGTATGTTCAACTATGACAAATTAACTTCATCTCAATTATTTTTGGCAAACATTATTGTTGAAATACTAATTCATCAGCATGTTGACCATGATTATGTCACTTATCACATCAGTGATGTTGATTGGTGTTATGTTTGCTATTGTGTCAATAAAAAACAAACTGGATGATGACGAACAAATATCGGTAAAATCAGCGTTTGGAGACAAAGGTCTTGAGATGTTGATAGGTTGTATTGTTCTGATGTGGATTATCCCATATGGCTTAATAATCATAATTCCAAGCGCACTAATTCTGTCAATCCTTAGTCCTGCAGGGCGTAACTCATGGCGTGATTATGGTAAAATAAGAGCCTATACAATTGCCTCAATGTTACTGATTGTGCTACTCAGCGGGTTTGCTCCAACATCTAGCCCCAAGTCTCCAGAGGTGTGGGGAGACCCCTTGTTTTCCGAAAATCCAAATGCACCAATCTATCCCGCAGGCCAGCAGTATACGTGGTTGAATCTACCAACCGATGGCGGACTAAATGTTGAAATTATTCAATCATTGACCATTAGGACACCTCACCAATTTGGCAAGTTATCTGCTGCATCGTCGACTCTAGCAATAGCCGATTTGTTCGATATGCAGCAGGCTAGATTAGATCAAGCAATACAACTTTTGGACCAACAAATTGTTTTTGATATCGATGAAGACGAAATGAAATTACTCCCGATAAAAGATAAACAGAGGCACACATACGACACCGGCTCAAAGTCATTTGACCTTAATATCAGAATGTATGAGTTGAGGAGTTTGACCCTTAACTCAGACCCGAACGGGTTCAAGGTGGGAGAAGTCTTCTGTGCCGCTTCACCAAGTTGGGGTGGAGAGTTGGATATTCTTGTTGTCGTTCGGCCTATCGGTCATACTGGCCTAATCAGTGACCGATATGCAGAAAGCCTTGCAGTATCATGGATTTTGGCCAGTTAGGAAAACAAATTGATAGTTTAGGGAAACCTAAACAATATATATGATACGCTTTTCGGGTGGCCTAAAGTGATAATATGATATTGAAGAATTTACCAGCAACAATGATACTAATTACCCTTCTTTCTGCAAGTCTTGCAGGTTGTATTGGCAACGATGATGAAAGTAAAGCATCCGATTGTAGTGGGGATGAACTAAAAATTGCATTTGACGTTAAAGACGATTTAATCCCGGAATCTATTGATAATCCAAATAGGATTGCTGATTACCTGTGTGATGTGCTAAATATGGACGTTACAATATATGACGTCGATAGCGCTGCATTGGCAATGGAAGCCCTGCGATTTGGGAATGCAGACATTGCAATGAATATTGACGGAGGACCAGCATGGGTTGGATGGAACGCATACGGACTAGAAGTTCTAGCCGCTGATACCAAAGATGATGGTAGAGCATTCTACAATGCACATGCTTGGGTTCTCAAAGGTAGTGAAATGGAAATTGCACTTAATGATGGAGATGACAATACAGATCCATTCGCGTTATTAGAGGGTAAGACCTCGTGTCACACAGGCTGGTTGAAATCCGCGGGTATGTTGATGCCTATGGGATATCTGATTGGTAATGGCTATGTCAATGTGCAAGGCGACCTTTCAGACACTGAAACATTACGAACCACCATCAACGAATACTTCGATGGTTCAACTGGAAAAGGTAACCCAGCATCAATACCAGTAAGTGGCGGCCTATATTCAGGCTATGCTGGCGCACTTGAATGTTTAAGTGTCGGGCACGGAGATGTAGCATTCGCTAAAGATTCTACGGTTGGCTCATACTGTAATAATGACGATATCAGTGACAACTCAGATTGGTGTTTGGAAATGAGCCAATATGTTCCACTTCCGAAATTTGGTTCTTCACCATCACACTCTGTGATGTATAATGAAGAAATTCTGGCTGAGGATAAGGAGCAACTGATTAAAGATGCTTTAATCTCGATGAAGGATAGTACTGAGGGTTTGGCCATTCTGCAGGAAGTGTTGGGAACAGCTGCATTGATTTCTACCAACTCACAAGAACATTTGGGAACATATGGCGCAGCCTTGGAGAACATCCCTGGCATATCATCAAAATATGGTAATGCATTCGAGGGCGGTAATGAACTATCAGATATCAAACCAACCATTACAATTGCATATTATCTTGCTGAGGACTCAACCGCCGATGCTAGTGCATATGGAATGGCAGANAGACTTGAGAATGATCTTGGAGTAACAGTAGAACTGTATGATGTATCCNCTGANGGTATGATTATCCAAGCACTAAGATTTGGCAACGCAGATATTGGTTTCATGGAAGGAGGCCCTGCTTGGATTGCCTGGAAAGAGTACAACTTGCAGGTATTGGCAGTCGAGACTACTACGGCAGAGCGTGATACATACTACAACGCAGCAGCATGGGTATTGGCGAATAGCACTATGGCTCAATATCACTTGGATGGTGATGAAAACACAGACCCATTCGCTGAACTAGCTGGCAAAACCTCCTGTCACACCGGATGGCTGAAATCTGCAGGAATGCTAATGCCAATGGGCTACATGATTGGTAATGGTTATGTCAACCCTGTCGGAGATACAGAGGACATAAACTCTCTAAGAGACACTATTAATGCTCACTTTGATGGCTCTACTGGTGCTGGTAATCCAGCGTCAATACCAGAGTCTGGTGGACTGTATTCAGGATATTCAGGCGCACTAGAATGTCTTAGCGAAGGCTATGGTGACGTAGCATTCGCTAAGGGAGATGAATTTAGCACTGTTCACAAATACTGTGACAATGATGATGTAAACGATAACTCAGATTGGTGCTTACCACTAGATCAATATGTTCAACTTCCTGCATGGGGTTCGTCACCAAGTCATCCGATAATGTATAATCCAGAGACCCTTGACGTCAGAACAAGAAATGCAATTCTCAATTCAATGCTAAGCTGGAATGATGAGATATGGGTTGAAAACTATGAACAAAACGGGGAGGTATACAACGGTTGTTTCAACACAGTTACCAACTCTGTCTCAGATTTACCTCAGATACAATGCGGTGGAGAGATACTGTCCTCCGTGACCAGCAAGGGATATGGTTTAGCAGCCGGCAACAGTCAGAATCATTTGGGTAGTTACTCAGATTTGCTATCTGCCATACCGGGATTGTCAAAGTATTACCACGATGAAAAGTATGGCATTACCGAGGCTGCTATTGAATCATAAGCAGGGTAGTTGCTATATACAATCTGCTTGCCGCAGTGGAGTGGGGTGAATTTTTGGGGTGGCCTAAACCAGTGGATGACATACCATTATCCTCCAGTTCAGAGACTGGTTTAGATCCAATTATCCGACTAAAGAATCTTGACATTGGTTATACTAAATCGTTAGTAAGCAACATTACAACACAAATCTATCCCGGTGACAGAATAGCAATAATCGGCCCTTCGGGAGTCGGAAAAACAACACTATTGCGCACTATTGCTGGATTGATTGCACCAGTCTCAGGTGAGATAGAAAATACTTTTTCGGCGCGGGGTGAAATCGGCTATATTCCGCAAAAGTTAGGTCTAGT
>FUFK010042286.1_pt1 | contig 10391 bp, 15 predicted proteins | sample 1021851 | NCBI WGS metagenome assembly FUFK01 (sample SAMEA51879418, study PRJEB19060) | metagenome
ATTCATAAACTTCTAGATAATATTCCTTTATTTTACTCTCCAATTTCGGCATATTTTCTACCTTAGATTTAGTCTTATTGACCCGTACCTTGGTAAATTCAAAATTCTCATCTATACCAAAAAACTCTGACATCTTGCTTACTTGGTCTTTCTCGAACATATTTTCGTATACTCCAACGTACACGTCATTAGGGTCAAATGTTGCATAAACATTGTTGAGCGTCCGATCGTACCTTGTTCTGATTTTACAGTGGTCTGTGGTATAATAACCCTCTAAGGCCCTACGGAAGTTCGTTTCACCAACATTGATTCCTTCTTTGAAATATCTCCTATCGAGATTATATCTCACTGCACTTTTTATCCTATCAATTGGATCTCTTATCAACAACAAGGCCTTACAAGATACGCCTTTATCACGAAAATTGCTGATAATAGAGGCCATCCTTGATTTAGACAATGCACTATATGAGGGGGTTATATCGCCTGTAATTGATACATCTCCTCGATAAAGAGAATTGAAGTATTCAAAATATGCATTTTCGTTAGACTGCATATTGTACCTTTTCATTCTATCACTATCAAAAGCTCGTCCAAGGAAACCGGGCTTATCTTCGAGATTGTATTTCAGTAATGGGACATCGATAGCGTCCCATATATGGTATTCCTTGTCAAACCCCCCATCGAAATATCTCGATTGCTTCAAATAATCGTATATCCAGCTTGTTCCGCATTTCTGGAAGCCAAGGCCCAAAATGAAAACTCGATCAGATGAACCACCTCTAGTAGACATCAGCTTGGCTATCGGCATCTACTATTTGAATTGAGATATATTACTGCAATATTACCTGAGTAATATTTATTCGTAATCGCTATTGCGCAATAATATGCCCAAGGTTAGTTTGGACATGCCAAACGAAATATTGACCGATTTGAAGAAACACGTCGGGGATGAAAAGAAGTTTGTCAGCGTGGCGGATGCAATCAGGACAGCCTGCAGGAAATTGTTGGATCAGCTCGACAGTATAGATAAGATGCACGGAAGAGGCGAGTAGGGTGGTCACTAAGGATGAGGCTAAGAAGGCAATAGAGACGGTGGTCCGATATGTTGAGTCTATAGAAGGACCACTGAGGGAAGGTCTGGTCGACACTCCTGATAGAGTCATAAAATCATTCGAGGAGATATATTCGGGATATTCGGCGGATCCTCGAAAAATACTAGATTCGACGTTCAATAGTGAGAACTACGATGGCATAGTTTTACTGAGGGATATTGAGTTCCATAGCACATGCGAACACCATCTGCAACCATTCAGTGGTACAGCCCATATAGCATACATACCAGTGGAAAGGATTGTTGGAATTAGCAAATTAGCAAGGTTGCTAGATGCCCATTCCAAGAGGCTCCAAAATCAAGAAAGGATAACTAGCTCAATCGCAGATGATCTCGTGGAACACTTGGATCCATTAGGATGTGCGGTAATAGTTGAGGCCAAGCACGGTTGTATGAGGTGCAGGGGTGTCTTGAAACAGAATGCCAAAATGACGACCAGTACCATGAGGGGAGTGTTTTTCGATAACGCTGAGGCCCGTGGAGAGTTATTTCAACTGATCAATGGCGGAAATAATGGGTGATTAATTGACTGTTTATCCAATTGTGGAGATTTTTCATTCGGTACAAGGTGAAGGTTTTCATGCTGGAATTCCACATGTCTTCATTAGGTTCGGAAATTGTAATCTAAGATGCGAGTGGTGTGACACAGATTTTCTTACATTCGAGGAAATGGAAGTGAACGATATAGTCGAACAGGTGCTATCTTTCGGGTGTGATAGGGTCATATTCACAGGAGGAGAGCCGGCAATGCAAGATTTGAGTACCATTGGAAAAATGCTGAAAAGACATAATATTTCTTTATCCATAGAAACCAATGGAACAATAATTGTAGACCCAATAATAGACTGGATTTGCGTAAGCCCCAAAGATCAGATATACCCAAACGTCTCAATAAAACAAGTAGTCGGCGATGAGTTGAAAGTTGTTTACTGTGGCCAGGACCTATCTATGTATGAATCGCTAAAGAGCGGATTCACTCACCACTTTATACAACCATGTTACATGGAAGAAGAAAGTGTGGAGGAGAATGGCAGATCTTTCCAACTGGTAGAGAAAATAGTGAAGGAGAATGAGGGTTGGAGACTGAGTCTCCAGACTCACAAGTGGATGGGGGTTTTGTAATGGGGTCTAGAGCAGTTATGGCTTTGTCTGGCGGAATGGACTCGACCTCGTTACTCTTGAGATTGCTAAGGGATGGGTACGGCGTCACCTGTGTGAGTTATGAGTATGGTCAGAAGCACTCTATTGAAATTGAAATGGCTAAAGAAAATATCCAGAGACTTCAATCAATGGGAATGGAAGTTAGCCATAAGGTAATAGATTTGAGTTCTGCTATGGGAACATTCCACTCAGCCCTAACAAATCACAATTACGAGGTACCTGAGGGACATTATGAAGAGATTCAGATGAAGCAAACAGTAGTCCCAAACAGAAATGCAATATTCTCCTCCATACTGTACGGAATGGCATTGAGTATCTCCCAATCAGAGGACATAGAAGTAATCGTAGCTCTGGGCGTTCATAGTGGTGATCACGCTATTTATCCAGACTGTAGGCCTGAATTCTACAAAGCGCTATCAGACGCCTTTTCTATGGGAAATTGGGAATCGGAAAGGGTCACTTTTGAATTACCATACATAACTGGTGATAAGTCTACAATCTTAAGAGACGCTTTACAATCTTGTAAGGTTCTAGGTTTAGATTTTGACACAATTATGGGAAGTACGATTACTTCTTACAATCCGGATAGATTTGGGAGATCAAGTGGCAAATCTGGATCGGATGTTGAAAGGATTCTAGCATTCTATGATATAGGTCGTGTAGATCCAATAGAGTATGTTGATTCGTGGGAGAACGTTTTGGCAAACGCATTGAAATTAAAGGAGGAGTTTGGTCATGAGCATCATTGATAGAGACGAAGAATGGAAGGAAAGGTTGAGTCCCCTAGCGTACAATGTAACCAGACTAGGAGGCACGGAAAGACCGTTCTCTGGGAAACACTATCTTGAGGAAAGGGATGGCAACTACCACTGCATCTGCTGCAATCATCTTCTATTCACATCTGAAATGAAGTATAATTCTGGTTGTGGCTGGCCTGCATTCCACACAGAACATGAAGATGCTGGGATTATACGAATTGTAGACCTTAGTCACGGAATGTCCAGGATTGAGGTCAGATGTGGTAGTTGTGAAGCCCATCTAGGTCACGTTTTCGAGGATGGGCCAAGAGAACACGGTGGTGAAAGGTACTGTATAAATTCTGTTTGTTTAGATTTTATCATGGAGGGAGAGGATGGCTAAGTTATATTCAACAAAGAAATATGGCCATGAAAGAGGCCTCTCAGCTGCATTTAGACAGTGGAGGGCGGAAAGCCATTGCAGATTCATGCATGGATATTCGTTGGAGTTTGAGTTTGTCTTTGGAGCCCATGAGTTAGATGAAAATAACTGGGTCGTAGATTTTGGAGGTTTGAAGGAATTGGAATTGTGGCTTAGACAAAATTTCGATCACAAAACATTGGTAGCTTTGGATGACCCTATGTATTCTGATTTCGAGGATATGCATGAAAAGGGAATAATCAATATGGTTTCTGTCAAATCTACAGGGTGTGAGATGTTTGCAAAGATGGCTATGGAATTCGCCAGCGATATGATTCAAGACCTATACGGGCGTAGGTGCTGGGTTGAGAGCGTGTCTGTCCGTGAACATGGTTCTAACAGTGCTACTTGCCGACGGGAATAGTCAAGGCCGGGAAAAAGATTATGTCAAAGTAATCTGTAAACTACCCATGGCCGGAGAAGAAGAAGTAAGGAAAGTCATAGCAATGTACATTGAAAGTATGGAGAAGTCAAGTGGTGACATGGTCACGGAGGCATTCCACGAGAATGCTAAAGTTGTTGGTTATCTAAATGGGGATTTCCTACAGCTTTCAACATCTGATTTTGCGGGTTTTGTTTCAGCCCAGGAGCCGGGGGCAGTTGAGTTTGAAATTCTTTCATGCGAGGTAAATGGCGACACTGCGACAGCGAAGGTCAGAGACAAGTACCTGGGAATATCTTTCTTGGACTCTTTGTCCTTAGTCAAAGAAGGCGACAAATGGTCAATTTACAACAAGCTCTTCCACGTAGAAGCTTGAAAAAAATCCGTAGGTCGCGGGGCCACTATGGCCGTTGAATCGGAGATAGTGAGTACATTTCCCTGCTTTCTACTACTTCCGCAACCCTTTCCATGAATTCTAGGTCTTCGAGCCTCTTCGCCATCTCAGCGGGATCAAAGTCAAAGCGCAGAATGATTGCAGTGTTGTCATTGGCCTTNCCATACACTATTTTCCCGTCTTCTACTTCCTTTCTGTTGTCGTAAGCGTTCAACATCAACTCTTCCCAATCCTCGTAAGTCATTCCTTCTCTCATATGAACAAGTATCGCTGCATCCATACTAATACGTCTAATCGGATATTTATATCATCTTCGATGGCGCTATTCATCGATCGCATTGGACACAGTAGAATGGATGACAATTGCATAACCAAGGTGGTTGGCTTCAGACGTATCGCAATGGGTTCATTGGTGAGACGCTACATTGTAACCAAGGGGCAGGTGAAACCCTACTTGATGCGTGCATCGTATTCCCTAGGGAAGATGATGCCTCCGAATACTACGGTTACTCTGTGACGTATATGTCATAGAGGGCCCCCCATTGGGATGAACATGGATGAGCAAAAGACTCTGAACCTTTACATGGATTACATACAAGCTTTCGAGAATATGGACTACGACAGTATTGCGAATGTATGTAGGACTCCGTTCTTTGCCTCGTCACCTTCAGGAACCACAATTTTTGGGAATAGGGAGGACCTCATGGAAGGCTTCTCCATACTAAGAGGCTCACTGGACGTCGATGGATATGTCGGTAGCAAATTGAATAGTCTTGATTTTACGAGCTTGGCAGAAACATCAGGAACGCTTCTGGTCGATTTTCATAGGATCAATCAAGAGGGTAGGGCCTATTTCCATGGAAAGGCCTTGTATATCTTCCAAAGAGAAGCCTCGAAGACTGATATAATCGGCATAGTAGTGTTGGATGATACATCAGCATCATCTTTGAATAACTGAAATTTGGTCAGTAGGAAAGACCGTGAAATAATTTATGTTCAAAATCCAAGGATGGCGTTCTATGAAGGGCATGATGAAAAATACATCATTCTTGATCCTTATAGTTATTTTACAACCATTACTCTATTTCATTTCACTTGAGTATTTTGGCCAATTTATTGCCATAGCTATTCCTTGGTCGATTCTGATTTTATTCCTCATCTGGATGTGGGCATCTGGAAAGAATCCCTTTGCAAGCGGTGAAGAAGAATGAACAATGCCATAATGCCTACCCATGCAACCACAGGTAATCGGAAGGGAACCCCTTGCGATTAAGAATTTCATCTCTTTGGCAAACCTTGTCTTACTAATTGAGCAAAAATTCCTGTTCCTGCGACTTTAGTCTTGGCGTAACAGTCTTTTGATTCATGACCTACTCTGTTACATCTAGCACAGATAACTCTCTTTTTGCCTCTTTTCTGATTGGAATGATACTGACAGTATTCTCCCTTCTTACTAACAATCTGTCTGCATTGTTTGCCATTTTTCCTTACTCCTTTGCACCTGATTACCTTTTCTTGCTTCACCTTCTTTTTGACTTCCTCCTTCTTTTTAGATGACTTATTTTTTCCCTTAGAAATCAATCCCTCAAGTTCTCTAAAAGTCTTCTGACGCATCTTAACCATACACCAAGAACCTCCACGGACATTATTTATCCCATGTTCTTTCATCAATTTTAGAGTTAGTTTATCTTNGTCGTTATTGAGCTTATTTTTCGGAGTTGCCTTTGTTTTCCCTGGGGGCGTCTGACTCCATGGGATTGGCTTGACTGGTGCATATTTTTTTGTCCACTTTGCTCCATTATCATCAATGTGATCTAGTATTCTTTCGACTCCTTTAGTCGTATAGCCAACATACCATTTACCACTCCTCAATTTGAGAACATAGCACTGCCCATTCTTAGCCACGAAACGGGATAGCGCAGTGAGCCTTGAATCTTGGGCTTGGCTCAGTATAACAGATTAACAGACAAATCAATGGATTTCTACTTAGACCCATGAGTTAGCATTTACTGAATTAATGGGTTTGCAGTCCATCCTTTCATAGGCTACCCTCTGACTCGTATACGAGTCAATGGGGACCCATTGCAATAGATTGTTAGAATAGGGCCTTATTCCGGTTCTGTGAGTCTTAGAGTCTCTGTGACCAAATCCTTCGACCGATTCAACTGGAAGCTGTACTTTGCACTGCTGCTCACAGCGGTACTACCAACAATTTACACAACTGTTCGGATTAACTATCTTGGCGATCTACCAGGAGATTGGGGCTTCAACATCGCCTCACAGTTGGCGTGGGTAAACCTCATGCTTGAGGTCGTGCAAGAGGCGTTAATTCTACCACTTTTCTACTGCATAGGCATAACCATCGCAAATCGCGAGGAGACCATCAATAGGGTCCGGACAGGGATGGCTGTCACTTTGGGACTCTATCTCGTATTCACAGTAGTCATACTGCTTTTTGCAACCCAACTAACTGAGTGGATGGCACAGAACCCAGACACTATCGGGGCCACTGCCGAGTATATTCGCCTAGAGATGATTGGTACCACTCTCTTCTCTATGGTCAGATTCCTGATTATTGTCTTCATACTTCTAGACATGAAAGAGCACATCTACGCTATCCTCGGCATACAGGTTGTGACTTCAGTCATCTTCGATAGCTACTTCTTGAGTTCTCTCGACTTCTCACTACAATTAGGTGTCAACGGTATTGCCTACTCGAACGCAATTGCATCATTCATCACTCTGATTTACGCGGTCACGGTGTTCTCTAGGAAGATGGGGATGGGGGTCTCTGACTGGAGAGAAGGGCATGATTACTCTTGGATGGGAAGTTGGTGGGATGTAGGAAAGTATTCCGGACTGGATTCGTTTGTCCGCAACATCTTCTACATGATTTTCATTGTGAAGATGATGAATGTCGTAGAGGAGCAGGGGACATACTGGGTGGCGAATGGATTCATCTGGGGTTGGCTGCTTCTCCCATTCTACCCTCTAGCAGACCTGCTTAAGCAGGATACCTCAGGCCCCAATTCTATTGATCACAAGGAGAAGACCTACGCCTACTTCGGAATAGCCACAGTAATGTGCATATTGTGGATAGTGACAATTCCAGTATGGGACACATTTGTTTCTGATGTTCTGAACGCCTCTGATTATGAGAAAATTGTCGGTTTGGTACTCATTCTGCTACCGTTCTATATCCTGTTTAGTTACAACACTCTGATGGATAGCGTATTCTATGGGAAGGGTAGGACTGAACTTCTTGCAATCCAGTCAATCATCACCAATATCAGTGTCTACGGCACGGCTTTTGTCCTCTTCAAAATGGATGTATTCTCTCCGACTCTAACGACGATAGCGCTGCTATTCGGTACGGGTATAGCCGTTGACAGTATTGTTACTTTCAGCATGTACAAGAAACTCCTCAAAGAAACGAATGGAATGTTGTAATCCCTTGAAACTCCATTGACTCACCCCCGAGTCATAGGGTGCATGAGTGAAACCCTACTTGATGCCTGCATCGCATTCCCTAGGGTGATTGTTGTCCGCTTCAACAAAGGCAGAACCGTCCAATAATTTATTTCTGAAACCTAAGGACCTCATTATATGAGGAGCTTGCCTACCATCTTGATGATGTTATTACTAGTCTCCTCAATGATTTCTGGATGCGTTTCTGAGCCTACAAAGGTAGATTCCGAGGAAGATATCCCTGTGGAAGAAAATCAAGATCACGAACCAAATTTCTCAGAACACTGCATTGAGTACGAAGAGCTTGAGAGGTGCTGGTTACTTCTTGTTCCTCCGACTCTCAATAAAACTGTTCCCTCCCCTCTACTCATAGACTTGCACGGGAACGATGAAGACATGTATCAACAACGCTGGACATCTGATTTCGCAAACATTTCCATAGAGCAGGGATTTATCGTCGCTTATCCACAAGGGCACAACAAGGCATGGAATCAAGGATCCACTCTGATTCCATGTTCTGACGAGCTCCGTTGTTCTGAGGAAGATGATGTTGGTTTCATATTACAGATGCTGGAGACTATTATCCGCAATCACTCCATCGATCAATCTAGGATATACTCAACTGGTTGGTCCAATGGATGTGGTATGACCCAGAGATTGGCAGTACAGGCCAGTGAGACCTTCGCGGCCGTAGGGTGCATGGCAATGTACCAAATGGCAGAAGTTCCTACAGACTATTCGCCCATCCCATTTATGGAAGTCCATGGACTACTGGACGAAATCGTTCATTATGCCACAACAGCACCTACAGCACCCGTATTCGGGCCAGAAAAAGGCGCTATACAGAACCTAGAGAGCTGGGCTGATTTCAATAGTTGTCAAGGCTCTTCTCCTGAGACCATAGTGAGTGAGGACGACTATGATATCCGTGGATACACAGACTGTGAAAATGGAGCTCAAGTAATGCTAGTATCACTGTTCTTCGCCGCTCACAATCCCTACGAGCATGATGACCCGAGCTCAGATCCAGGAAGAGGTTGGGCTAACCCAACAGGGGTCCCGTCCTCAACAATCGTATGGGAATTCGTGAGTCAGTTCTCAAAGGAATTTAATGAATCGATCATAATGTAACCCCTTTATTTCTATCCATCAACCATGCTACGGAATATGATACATTTCATGACAATGACTCGAGGCATGCGTTCACGGCAGGCGCACCTGTATGAGTTTCATCCGGACAAATGGCATCGTACCACAATATATCATTAAAATTGGCTCCGGTAACATTGGCCCNNCTTAGATCGGTGTACATAAGTGTGGAATTACTCAAATCGACACCACTTAGATTGGCTTCTATCAGGATGGCGTGGTTAAGGGTGGAATGGGACACATTGGCACCAGAAAGGTTGGCGCCATACAGGTCGGCATCAGTTAGAACGGCACCTTCCATATAAACACCCGAAAGGTTTGCATATCTCAGGTTGGCACCAGAGAAGTCAACAGTACTTAGGTCGTAACCAGTCAGATCCATATGAGAAAAATCATTGCTAAATGCCCTTTCAACCCACTCTTCAACCAGACTCTGCTCCATCTCAAGGTTATTTAGGAGAGCCAATATTGAATTGTCAGAATCTTCGATAATTGACATGAGCATTTCATTAGATGAGTTTGACTCCTCTAGTAATGCCAGTAGTGAGTCTCTGTACATCTCTTCAACCACTATTGTTGATTCCAGCATAGCCACATTTGAGTTCAATGTTGCAATCTCAGTATTCCTTTCTTGAAGAGTAATTTCCATGCTATGGATAGTCTCATTCATTTGATCATTTGATTGTTGTAAATCTTCTATCTGTTGTTCTAAATCAGTGGTGTCAGTTCCAGCACATCCTGCAAGAGCGGATGTTAACATTAGCAACACAATAATCATCGGTTTTAGTTGAATCATGCCCCAGGTGAATGACCTAAGCACTTAGTTATTTTACCAACGATATCAACAAGGGGCCCCCTATTGACGTATAATTAAACTAGGGTAGGGAATCTTACACATTTATCATATAGGGGGATTCTAAATAGTCCCCTAAACTTACGTCCATGCATGGGGGACTGGGATGAACACCGTGCTTGGAAACTCTATGCGGATGCATTCAAAGAGGCGTCCGTAGTAGAAAAAGGAATTAACATTTGATACAAATGTTTCAAGTGCGATTTCGTTTTTGGTGTAACTCATTAATCAATACCTAATAGTTTGTCTTGTACGGATTCTACAAGTGGGTGTAGTTGGTCAATATGTTCATCGAACATTTCAAGGTGTTTTAGTAACTCTGACCTCTCATCAAATGTGAGAGTCAGATTTACTGTTTTTGTTTCAAGGTTTTCTGTAAGATATTTGGATAGTCTCATTATTCCCCCACAAATTTGTAGTTGTACTCTTCAAGTAGAATGTCTCTGACTCTCTCACGATCAAGTGAGTCTCCATCCCCCCAAGTGCAAAGTTTGTTTGACTCATCACTACACATAGCAAGATAGTTCTCTGTTGCACCTAAGATGTCAACTTTGCTAAGTGGTTGTTTAGTCTCTCTACTCATCATAGGATAGAGTGGGTCATTGACCCCATAGAATGAATCAACATAGTTCACAAAGTTTGTGAGCATATCGTT
>FUFK010053385.1_pt1 | contig 10391 bp, 24 predicted proteins | sample 1021851 | NCBI WGS metagenome assembly FUFK01 (sample SAMEA51879418, study PRJEB19060) | metagenome
TGATCCCATTTCAAAATTTCCTGTCACACTGTTATCAGAGACATCATACATTTCTTCGATTTGCTCTTTTTTACGAAACACTCTGTATCGACCAGGCTCTATAACTCTTATCTGGTCATAAACTTTTTCACCAAAGTCTCCATCAGGCAATACAGCCTTCTCTGCAATTCGAGCTTGTATAAGATTCCCATAATTTGATTCTCTATCTAATCTCCAACCATAAAGATTTGTAGGATCTATCTCAATCCAATAAGGTCTACGATTTTGTTGGCGTTCTTCTGCTAAACTTACCGCACCAGAAGGTGCAGGATAGTCAACAAGAATATGACTTTGACCATAAGTAAGAGAACACATTAATATTCTTCTTGCATATTCATCTAAATCTGATTTACAACCATCAACATCCATTTTGAACATTTCTGTCCAGTAAGGATCTCCTGTTAAAGTTATTGGTTTTCTTAAAACTAAACCTGTAGCTGCTCTAATTAATCTTTGTGTAAAAGGGCTAAATACTGATCTATTTACCCTTGCAAGGTAAGCATCATAATCTTCTCTTGGTTCGAGAGGTAAAAACGCTTCAGAGTTTTCTCTAAGATATTCTGTTCCTTCAGTAACAGCTTTCATTATTTCCCATCCTTTCATCATATCTAAAACTGCTCTAGTTCTAGTAAAAGGACTATCAATACCACCTACGGAAGTAGATGAAACAATGTTGGTTCTAATTGGACCAGGTACAGCGTAAGTCATTTCAACACCTCCATCGTTTTAATGCTAACGCTTTTCTAGTGGGTCGGCCTTTTTTATCTTTTAATGGCCCAGGCATACCTTTCATACGGGCACAAAATGATTTTCTTCTTGCTGCTCTTTTGCCTGTTGGATTCTTTTCAGTAACAGGAGCTTGTAAGTTACTACCTGTGGCACGATTGTATTTCGCACGACCTTTTGCAGTAAGACCGCCTTTTTTGGATTTTTCTCCTCTACCTACAGATAAACTGACTCCTTTACGCTTTTTCATTTACCCACCTTTGCTTGTGCTTTTTTATGGGCTTGGGTAAAAGTATCTCCTGCTCTCATTCGCCTTTTCATAAACTCCATATGCTTATCGCTATGGTGTTCAGAATGTTTCTCTAGTAAATTTTTTTGGCGAGTGGTAAGTTTCACTTNTTTTTCTTTTTTTTCTTAGAACGTAGTTTTTTAAGATCAGCAGATGTAATCTTATCCCGTGGTGGAGCAACAGCAGCTAATTTACGTTGTTTGCTCGAATAAGATGATTTTGGCATTAGATAGCAGAGGTGATAGCACCATTAGTTACAAAACTAACTGATACTGTATTTATATCTCCAACTGTTGAACTATATGTGGTACCTGTAATGATTCCGTTAAAACTTAATTTTTTAGTTCCTGATGTATCTAAGAAAAGATTAAATGCAGCATCTCCAGAATCTTCAGAAGTTAATACATCTGTAATAAGTTCAGCAGTATCATCTCCAGAAGTTGCTGTATAAAAAAGATCAACAGTACCAGAACCAGAAATCAAACTTCCAATGTTTTTTCTTGATGTATCGCCATGAGCAGTTGTCTCAAGAGTGTCTTTTGTTACATCTAAAGTCCAAGCTGTTGTAGAAGCTACTGCTCCAACTGTTCCAGTTCCGTTATCAAACGATACAGAGCCTTCTTCGCCACGAAAAAATGCCATGATTCTAAGAAAAATTTACTTATAACAATATATTACCTTGAAACTGCGTTTTTCACAGTTATTTTTTCTTCTTTTTACGTCTATGTTGATAACTTATCTTCTTACTACCTGTTTTTTCACGTTTAAATCTAGCTTTTTCGGCTGCGGTCATCTCTCCGACAGTCTTAGGTGTCTTACTTGATACACGATTTTTGGGTCTACAAGCTGGATAACCTCGTTTCTCGCCTTTTTTTCGGCCACAAGGTTTACCAGTTTTGACATCAACCCAATTTTCCTTGAACCAACGAGTAAGTCCACCACTACTTCTTGCCACGTTTTTTCTCCACTCGGTAAGTTCCTCCACGTTTTTTGTACTCTCGTACAAGCCACGCATTAGCATAAGCAGACGGATAAACTTTAAATTTACGTTTAGCCTCTGCTTTTACCCTAGAGTATAACGCTTTATTTACAGGAACATTCACTACGCTTTTTACCTCCCTTCTTCTTCTTCTTCTTTTTCTTAGTCGTAGAGTGGTACATAGCAAGAATTAGGTATCTTAATATATTCTAAACGAAGTTTGCCCTAGTGTCTCTGGTTTTGCAAGATTAAATTGTTGCAGACAAAGATAACCAAAAGCATCAAAAGCATGGTCAACCCCTAAGTTTTTATTTGGTAAACCAGTATTCGGTGCATAAGTTAATGTTCTTAGTGCTTTTATCAATTCTTTGCATCTTGGGTGTATAAAAGTTCTTTGATTACCATTTGCATCTAACAAAGCAGTATTTACAGCAGTAATCTTATCTCTTATCTTCCACGGACTTTTTGGACTCAAAACTGTAAAACCTGATCTTCTGAGAATCGTATGATCTGTAACTCCTACCCCACTTGTTTTTCTTGCACTACCAGTAGGATCAGGACAAGCAATGATTCTTCTATCAACTCCATACCTTCTTGTAACTTCTTCTGCAAAATCCCAAGTGGTAGCACCACCCGTTAGCATGATCTCGTCAAACACATAGAGGTTATTGTCATGCTTATATGCACAAATTCCTGCCATAGGGTCTACGTTAAAGTCTAAGCCCAACAACAAAGGCATCATATGTAAATCCTGGATGTCTCCATCAATATTTTCATCACTAAAACTAACAGCAACAAGACCAGTTAAGTTTTCAAAACTAGCTTCAAATTCTTGTCTGAATGTTCTTGGATCTAATTGATTTCTAGCTGCTTCAACTTCCTCTTCCTTTACATTACCCCCTTCAATCGTAGTAAAGCTCCATCTTTGCCAATCTTCCCACTCTCTTTCGCCACAAAAACACCACATATCATAAAACCAACTAGCAGTACCATCAGGAGTAGAAATAAACAAAGCCCATCCCTGTTTATCTGCCAATGCAGGTCTTATAACTTCAGCCCATACATCCCTTTCCATAAAAGCAGCTTCATCTAATACAACCCCTGCTAAACTTCTACCCCTCAATGCCATAGCATTTTCAGTACCCTTTAACTCAATACTTGACCCATTTATCAAATCTAACCTTAAATCTGTCTCATTTTTGCTTTGAACCCAAACCTTCGGCACTAATTTCTTTAATTCTTTCCATGCAATATCTTTCGCCATACGATAAGTAGGAGCACAATAAAAATAAACTTCTCCAGGTCGATTGATAGCTCCTCTGAGCAGTTCAATACAGGAAAGGTATGATTTACCAAACCTTCTTCCTGCAACCAACACCCGAAATCTTTTGTCACTATTGAATACCTCCCCCTGAGCATATCTCAAACTTATATCATTTGCATTTTTAACTGCCATAACCTTAAAAATAACAGAAAATTCAACTAATACCCCCTATTTATAGCCTATTCCTCCTTTTTTAGGTTATTATTCCAATAAATACTACAAAAAGTAAGTCCGTGGCTTCTTCTACTTTTCCTACAGATCAACCAATAGAACAACCTAAAAGAAATATTAGATTTCGTGCTCGTTCTTCTGCACAACAAGTACAAGAAAGATCACAAAGACTCTACACTCGCCAACTAGAAGGTAAAACAACTCGTGCTCTAGTCCTAGAACACGCAAAAATTGAATCAATTTCAGAAGTAACAGCTTGGCAAGATTGGAAAAAAGTTAAAGAATGGAATAAAGAAGATTGGGAAAAAGATAGAGAAACTATGCTCCCACGACTTCAAGCTATGAGAATCCGTTTATTCAACAAAGCTGTAAAAAAAGGTCAGCTTCAAACAGCTGCTCAAATCCTAGATTCTCTCGGCAAAGTAATAGGCGAATCTGTAGAAACNGTTAANATNCAAGCTCCAGAACTCGCCATCCGCATAGAACCAAAAAATTAGCTGATATATATTTAAGTTCCCCACGCACACAAAAATAACAAAATATTTTGCAACTACACCCCTAGCTACAAAATAAATTTTAATTCTAAGCTATCTGCAAGCCTCTGTAGTAGCTCTTAATTTTTCTTAGATAGAAATAGTTTTAATTGTTTTTCGCCGTTGTAGTAGGCTTGCTTACTGCCTGCTAGCTTATACTCTTTGGGCATATCTGCAAGCCATTTAATTAGTTCGGGTGACATAGTAAGATTTATGTAATTAATAATATATTAATTGATAATGATATATAAATAAGTTTATGTTAAGTTATTGTAATATAATATAAAAAGTTGTTTATATTTGATATTATTTAATTAAGTTTATCATTTTCTATTGCTCTAGAATTATCCTGTAGTAGTCAACACTAAAAAGAGATATAAACAATCTCGAAAACAGTTTTAACCCTATTACAAGACATTTAATAAGCATTTAAGAAGATGATAAACGAATCAAAAAACAAATTAACTTAAAATCAAATCTTACAAACAATGGAAACAAACTACACCAACATTAAACACTTCAAATTTAATAGTGTTAACAATTCAACTATTACAACAGTTGGAGACTCTGATTTAATTTCATTTGAGATAATGGAAGATCAGTATAACGGTATAGAGTTAACAATGGATAAAAACTATTTTATAAAATCAATTTATCCTTTTTTATCAGAATTGAATAAAGAAGAGAAAGAAACTTTTAAAAACTGGTTAGGAGAATAAAATTATGAAATATAATCTTATCTTTTATTCAATAGGTTTTTTAATTCTTATTATTTCAAATATTTATGTAAATAATAATTATCAAGATAGTAGCTATCAAGATAATTTAAATAGATATTATCAAGAATACCAGGTTAACAATTAATTAATCCTTTAAGCCTATCTATAAATTATTTATAGGTAGGTTTAAAAGATTATTTATTTTAATAGATAATCTAATTTAAAAATCTTACTCAAAACTTATTATGTCAGCACATTTAACCGATCAAGATTGTATTAATGCACTTGCAACTTTTTGGTATGAATACCATAAAATGCCTAGAAGTGAAAGCCCACAATCAGCACTAGAGAGAGCCTTTATAATAGCTCAAGAAGAAACAACAACTAAAAAAGATTATTTTGATAATCAGAATGAGTTACGACTTAGAGCTATTAGGTTAATTGAAGCTCAACAAAATTGTTATAAAGGATTATCAAGTTGTAAGGTTATATTTGATATTTTATTAAATGAAAATGTAAGAAGTTTAAAAGCCCGTTATCCTGACGATTCAAAAGAGCCTTTAAGAAATCGTATTTGGTTTAATGAGTATGATTTTAAAAAATCATCAACTATCGTTAAATGGGTTAATGATAGAGATAGCAGAGGTTTATTGATGATTTGGCAGATGCTTAGAGGTTGGGAATATCAGAGCTGTGAACACTTTGAATATATAAATAGTGTAGCTTATCAAATTAAAGAGCAGATACAATACGGCATATTAGATATACTTAAAAAAATACATTGTCCAGATGATAAGGATAATGTGTGGACTTCTTGNACTGATCCACAATTAGATGATCATATTATTTGTATAAGTGATATGTTTGCTTAGATTAAATTATAAAGAGTCTTTTAATTAAGACTCTTTTTTTTAATGTTTTATATAAGAAATACTTATTAAAGGTTATCTTATTAAATAGTTCAAAAATAAACTCTGATATGCTATCATTTAATTAGTTTATACAAATCTTACAATGAATGAACTAGAAAAGCCTATTAAAGGCGAAAATCAAAAACCTATGAATGAAATGGTTTTTCAATCAATTATGGGTGAATATTTAATTGATTGTAGTGAATACTATGAAAAGCAAAGTATTCGTAGAGCATATGCCATGAATGATGAAGCTGGTTTAAGAAAAATTTTAGAAAGTGAGTATTGATTATGGATAAACAAATAAAAAAAGAAATTTACTCAAAACTATTTGATTCAAGTGATTATTTACTTGATAATCATGCTTTATTACCCAAATCAATAAAGGTTAATAATGAAATAATAGATTTGAAATTAAATAAACAAGATATAGCCAAATTAAAAAACATTATCTGGTATATATCACATTCAAAACTATGGAATTAATTATGGATAAAGTATTTACAAAACACAATGATGCTGCTCATGGATGGTTAGAGGTTAGTTATAAAGATATAACTGACTTAAACATTCAGAATGAAATTTCTGAATTTTCTTATATAAATAAAACTATTGAATCAGTTTTTTTAGAGGAAGATTGCGATTTAACTTTATTTTATAATGCTTATAAAAATAAATATAATAAAGAATTAAAATTCCAGGTCAGGGAAGATTATGAAATTCATCCTATAAGGAATTTACCTAGTTATACAAGTTGGCAATTTAATCTTTATTGGAATCCATTAAAGGGTAAAGAGTTAAGTGATTATTTAGATAATCAAGTCAAATTAAATGGAGATAAATTATGAATAATACATATTACGTTTATGGCACATACATAGAAAGATTAAGGCATAAATTTAAAAGTAAAGAAGATGCTGAAAAGTTTATCAAATATGCCAATAAAGAATGTAAAACTTCTATAGAATGGTATTTTTTAAATGATAATAGTATTAGAAATGAAATTGAAACAGATAAAAATGAATGTTTAGGATTAAGAGATAATTATAATCAATTACAAAATATAGCTAAAGAAAGTTATCACATATCAAAACCAATTAAAGCTACAAGTTTATGGAATAGGTTACAACATTATTGTTTCTTTTTTTTCAAGTTAAACAATATAAGTAAATGGTGTAATTATTCAAATAAATTTTGGTCGGATTATATACCTTTTAAGGGAGATAATTAATTATGAATAAATTAGAGTCAACAATACCTTTTGATGGTTTTTATGAATCATTCATTAGTGCTGATATAGACCATCAAATAGGGCAACAAATAGAATGCGATTGTGATTTATATGACCTAAATGTTAATGAAGAAAAAATTTTATGGGATAGTTATTTAAGTGTTAATAGATCATATTTTTATAATCAAATAGCTAAAGATTATACAAATTTTTATATTGATGACTTAAATGCTAAATTAAATTATGCTTACCCTGATCATGGATTTACATTAAATGCTAAATTTAGTTTTTTAACAAGTCCTAAAGAATATAATTTTGCAACCGATAGAATTTTTATAGATATAGAAAAAAATCATGCTATTGATTTTATTAAATATATAATTAAACACTATAAAAAAGAATTAGAAGAAAAAATAAAACAAAGATTTACAAGTAGGTCAGGTTATTGGTCGCATTATAAAAATACATTAAATTCATGGACTCAAGATTATTCAGAATGGGATTGTAATATGATAGGTACTTGTTTTGAATTATTTGATTTAGAAGAAGAAGATATAAATTATTCACTTAGAGAATATTTAACTGAAGCTATAAGTGAGAATTTATATAACACTTTAGATAAAGAAGGTGTTGATTTATTAGATAAGAAACAAAAAGAGATAGATAAAAAAGAATTAATGGATAAACAACAACTAAAACTAAATTTTAATTAATTATGAAATTATCAACTGCTAAAGACTTAATGACACTTGCATTAATGAAAAGTGTAATTATNAAAGATACAACTGAATCACTTTTATTTCAAAAAGAGATCGAATGTCAAATGAAAATTATTGAAAAGAAATTTTCATTATATTTTATGGAAGAATGTAAAAAAAATGCTGAAAAGTATTTATGGAATAGTACTGATAAAGAATTTGAAGAATTAATAAGTAAATATCCAGGTGGATTAAGTGCGATAACAAAAATAGATTTTAAGAGTATAGAAGAATAAATTATGGTAAATATAAATCCAAATAGAGAATCATGTATGGAATACATGAAAGAGTTAATCAGAAAAGGATTAACAGAAAGTGAAGTAATAAAAGAATGTATTAAAGGTTTTACTGGTGTTCATAAGAGTACCTTTTATGATTGGTATGAAATAGTCGTAAATGAATCAGATATACAAGAATGGGATAAGGAAAATAAGATAGAAATACATGATAAAAGACAAGATAAAATAGATTTAAAATATCAAATATATTTAGATCAAAAGAAAATTTATACAAATAAAGAATCAGGTATAGATGAAAAAGAAAAAGCTATGAATATTTTGTTATCTCACTTTTTAAAACGGGTGGAATAATTTACTGGCATTAACTATTAGACCCTCTAGTTGCTAGATCATATTCTTAGTTATGTAAGTCCAGTATTTTAAAAACGAAAATTCGTTACCGAAAATCTTATGAAAATTGATGTTTACACTCTTTTACCAGATAGAGTAAAAGAATATATTGCTGAAGAAATCAGCGAAGCACTAGCTAAAAACAATATTGATAACTCAGCAGTTAGTTGGGATATTGATTGTAATGTTTTAGATATAAAGGAGGATTTATAAATGATTGATAACCCATTACCAGATGAAGTTATGTCTCAAAATGATGAAGCATATTTATCTGAACAATTTTATGAACATTGTAGAGATAAAGCTATTGAAATCTGCAAAGAATTTGATGTTGATGAATCTTTTTATGACTTATTTACAGAATGGTTTACAGATTTATGTTTAGATTCTGATGAACCATACTCTATTGTTAACGATAGAGATTTGATAGAAGAATGGTGGGATCAGGAATTATGTAAGTCAGGAGAACTAACACCCTATGTTAATTATGAACCTACTGATGATGAAATGATGAGTAGCTTTGGTACAAAATGGCATGATGGATTATGAAAACATTTAAAATTACCTGTGCGGAAATCAACTACTTTGAAATAGAAGTAGATGCTAATTCAATAGAAGAAGCAAAAGCTAAAGCTAAAAAAAATATAAATTCATTTGAAGTGTTAGATGAATATACTTCAGAATGGGATTTTAATGATTGGGAGGAAATAAAAAATGACTGAATTTGTACCAATAACAAGATACTCAAGATGTAAAAGATACTCAGGTGCAGTAATAAAATGCCCTGAATGTAATTCTTTAGGTCAGATATATCACTTATCTTGGTCAGCATTACAATGCCAGAATTGTAAAAAGATGATAGATAAATTTGATTGGTTGATAGAAAAAGGTAAATATTCTAAACAATAATTATTTTTTAGTTTTAGCAATAAAATCATGTATAGCTTCACGAATTAAAAAACCAACTGAAAGTCCTGCTCTTGAAAGGTCTTTCAATTCCTGGTAGTCATCTTCATCAACAGAAACGCTAATTCTTTTTAAATTCTTATTCATAATGAATGGCAAACTTATATTAATATACTAGCAAATAGGTATAATAACAACTATGAATGAAAATGTTTTAAGAAAAAGAAAAGAACCAAAAGAAAAAGAATATTATTAAGTATATAAATATTATTTATAAGAACTATATATGTATGTATTAATAACATGTATGTATTAATAATATATATATATATATATACATATATGTATAAGGATAAGGAGAAGAATTTTTAGAGTTTCAACATATTAAGACACTATGTAATGCTTGACACAGACATTAGCATGCTATATATATAAATAATAGAAAGGTACTATGAATGGCAAAACCTAACAAGGTAAAAATGACAATGTATTTAGATCCAGAATTAATATTCTGGTTAGATCAGAACCGAGATGAAGAAACATCAAGGGCAGGTCTTATCAGAATCTTGATAAGAAAAGCTATGAATGTAAAATCCAGGAGAAAAGCTGCACCTCTTGTAAAACTGGAACTTGATCCATTTGCAACACCAACAATTACNGCAGATTTAATNCCTGATGATTTAAAAGAATATGCTGANCTTTTAATTGAATGGTGGAGTATAAGACATAAAAATAAAGGAACTTGTACTACAAGCGTTTCTAATCGTATCTTTAAGAAGTTAAGGTCATTTCCTACACAAGACAGAAAACAAGCTCTTGAGAACGCAATAACAGGTGGCTGGAAAGATTTATTTCCTGTTAAGCAATCTAAGTTTGCAGAAGAACCAAAAAACCACCCAAATCAAAAAGTATTTAGAGCTAGTGATTCAGATTTACCACCGACTTTAAAAGAGCTAGGTTTAGACAAAGCTATGAATGGAGAATCTTAATGGAAAAAGCATTTGATCGCATATCAGTAATAAAAACTCTGAAAGATGGTATTAAAAAAGGTTACTGGACTTTAGAAGATTTAGATAAACCATCTCCAGGTTGGAAAGAAGTTGTCGATACCTGTAATGGACACCCACTATATGTTCGAGGTTATCAAGGTGTCGAATATCAAAATCTTGCTAGGGT
>FUFK010058800.1_pt1 | contig 10391 bp, 7 predicted proteins | sample 1021851 | NCBI WGS metagenome assembly FUFK01 (sample SAMEA51879418, study PRJEB19060) | metagenome
AAGATATATTTATACCATTAATAAATGAAAAAGGTTTANNTNTAGGCGAGGATTTTTTTGTTACTTACTCTCCTGAAAGAGAGGATCCTGGAAATACTACTTACTCTGTTGAAAAGATTCCAAAAGTAGTTGGTGGACTAAGCAAAAATTGTCTTTGTTTAGGCACTATTTTATATGAATTAGTTTTTGAAAAAGTTCACTCTGTATCCAGTACAAAAGTTGCCGAAATGACAAAACTCCTTGAAAATATTCATAGATGTATAAACATAAGTCTTGTCAATGAATTAAAACCTTTGTGTATTGAAATGGGAATTGATATTTATGAAGTAATTGATGCAGCAAAAACTAAACCCTTTGGTTTTACTCCATTTTATCCAGGTCCAGGTTTAGGGGGGCACTGCATACCAATCGATCCATTCTATCTAACATGGAAAGCGAAAGAATATAAAATGAGCACTAAATTTATAGAATTAGCTGGGGAAGTAAATGCGCATATGCCCCATTTTGTGTTGAAGAGGATAATAGAAGCTTTGAATATTAATTGCAAATCAATTAAAAATAGTAAAATTCTAATATTGGGTATTTCTTACAAAAAAAATGTTGATGATATTAGAGAATCGCCAGCGATTGAATTAATAAGGCTATTAATTAAAAATAAAGCAATCATTAATTATAGTGATCCATATTTCCCAAAATTTCCAAAATCAAGGCGTCTCGCTTTTAAAAGTACATCGGTAAAAATAAATAAAAATAATTTAAAAAATTTTGATCTTGTGATTTTAATAACTAATCATGATTCATTTAATTATGATTTGATAGAAAAAGAAAGCAATTTAATAGTTGATACTAGAGGAGTTTTTAAAGCTTCATCTAAAGTAATAACGGCATAACTTATAAAAAAATTTTGATTAATTTTAAATGTCATCGGGGACACAATCTGTTTTTATATTATAATTTAATTTAGATTTATTGATACTTTGAAAATATCTTTTTTTAAAAAATTTCCTTCTTTATTAGCCCAAAAACAAACTATAAATTTTATTGATTTATCAAGGCAAAGAAAATCACGAAATAAAAAAGGTTTAACTTTAAAAAGGATTATTGATAAAAATATACAATCTGTTTTTAATCATGGCCAATATATTTTGGGTCCAGAAGTGAAAAAACTTGAAAAGGAACTAGAAAACTTCACAAGATCTAAATATGTCATAGGTGTTTCAAGTGGAACTGATGCACTACTTATTGCATTGATGGCACTAGGAGTCTCTGAAAATGATGAAATTATAACTACTCCATTCTCATTCATAGCTACTGCTGAGGTAATTGCTTTGCTTAAAGCCAAGCCAGTTTTTGTTGACATTGAACCAAAAAGTTATAATCTAGACCCCTTGAAAATTGAAAGTAAAATAAACTCTAAAACAAAAGCAATTATTGCAGTTAGTTTGTATGGTCAGCCAGCTAATTTTAGTAAAATTAATGAATTAGCAAGAAAATATAATATCCCAGTAATAGAAGATGGGGCCCAAAGTTTTGGTTCTACTCATAATGGCATAAAAAGCTGTAATCTTTCAGATATAGGTGTTACAAGTTTTTTCCCTTCTAAACCTCTTGGATGCTATGGGGATGGTGGTGCTTGCTTTACAAACAATCCTGATATTGCTCAAAGGATGAGAAGGATATCTGCGCATGGGCAAGAAAAAAGATACTATCATACAGAGTTAGGAATAAACGGACGTCTTGATACACTCCAAGCAGCTATTTTGCTAGCTAAATTAAAATTCTACGAATTAGAAATAAAAAAGAGACATTCAATCGGAGAATATTATTCAAAAAAGCTAAATAATATTGGAATATCATCAACGCCTCATATCAGCGCGGAGAATACAAGTGTTTACGCTCAGTACACCATCAAAGTCAATAATAGAGAAAGTTTTCAAAAAGAATTAGCTACAAAAGGCATTCCAACAGCAGTACATTACCCCACCATATTGCCATTGCAACCATGTTTTTCTAATCAAGCAGATACTTTAAAAGTTAAGAATGAATTTGCAAATGCTTATGAAGCTAGTAAAAAAGTAGTTAGCCTACCTTTTCATCCATGGTTAAAATTTTCTGAAATTGATTACATAGTTGAAAAAATAGATGAAATCATAAGTAATGAAAATTCTTCTCAAACTTAATCTTAATTTTTCTAGAAAAGTTTTTTTATCTTTAGGTATACTTTAAACTTTGAAAACCATATTATGAATAAAATAAGTTTTTTTGTTTTTAATAATATTCTTTTTAGAATTACTAAATTTCCTTTTTTTTTAAGGAGACTATTTTTATTATTTATTGACTTGTTTTCTATATTTCTAGTTGTAAGTTTTGCAAATTTATTATTAAATCAACTTTCCATAATTGACTTAGAAAATATTTTCTATGATTCAATAATATTCGCAAGTATTTGCTTACCTATTTATTTTTTATCTGGACAATATAAAGCTCTAACAAAATTCAGCACAAATTCTCATATTTTTTATTGCTTATCAAGAAATATTCTAGCAGTTCTAATCATATCCTCTTTTAGAAGCAGCAATTTTCTCTATTTTTTCTTTATTGCCATTACTCAAGCATTTTTATCTTTTTCAACAAGAATATTTTTATCTAACCTTATTGGTTTATTGAGTGTTTCAGAAAAAAAGAAAATTGTTATTTATGGAGCAGGAGTTGCAGGAGCCAAACTTGTTAATTCATTGTTACTAAATAGAGAAAATAAAATCCTTTTTTTTATTGATGATGATCCTAATTTATGGTCTAGAAGCATTATTGGAATTCCGATAAAAAATCCTGCAGTAATAGATAAATTTGAAAATCAAATAGATATTCTTTGTCTTGCTATCCCTACACTTTCACAAAATAGAAAGAAATTTATTCTTAATAAAATTTATAATTTTTCGTTTAAGGTAAAGGTTTTACCTTCATTAGATGAAATAATATCTGGCAATGCTCAAATTTCAGAAACAAGATCTGTAGAAATTGAGGATCTAATTTCTAGAGATATCGCAAAATTAGATAAATCAAGGATTAATAATACATATAATGGCAAAACCATTCTAATAACAGGAGGAGGGGGATCTATAGGTCAAGAAATAACTAAACAAATTTTTTCTGTAAATCCAAAAAGAATTATTATTATGGATTTCTGTGAATATAATCTTTATTTATTGAAAAATGAATTATTTGAGAAATCAAATGTCGAAGTAGATATAGTTTTTATCCTTGGAAATTGTTGTGACCAAAAACTTATAAATAATTTATTTAAAGAATATAGAATAGAAATATTAATTCATTGTGCTGCATATAAACATGTCCCATTAGTTGAAATAAATCCAATAATTGGCTTAGCTAATAATATTTTGTCTACTAAAATCCTTACAGATGCAGCTATAAAATTTAATTTAGACAAGGCTATTTTAATTTCTACCGATAAAGCAGTAAGGCCAACTAACGTAATGGGCGCATCAAAAAGAGTCGCAGAATTAATATTTGCGAATGCTCAAGAAATCGTTTTGAAAAATAAAAACTACCTAAAAACAAAATTTTCAGTTGTTAGATTTGGAAATGTTCTTGGTTCTTCAGGTTCAGTTATACCTTATTTCATAAAACAAATTAAAGAAGGTGGCCCTGTAACAATAACTCATCCAGAAATAACAAGATACTTTATGACAATTAAAGAAGCTACTATCTTAGTCTTGGAAGCATCAAGTTTTTCTAAAGGAGGAGAATTATTTCTTTTAGATATGGGAGAACCTTTAAAAATATTAGATTTAGCAAAAAAGCTTATAAAACTTAACGGTTTAGAAGTTAAAAATTCATCTAATAAGAAAGGAGATATAGAAATAAAATTTATTGGATTAAGGCAAGGTGAGAAATTATTTGAGGAATTACTAATTGATGGAGAGTCCGAAAAAACAGATAATAAATATATCTTTATAGGAAAAGAAAGCAAAATTAAATTAGATAAAATTAAGATAAAATTAATCAATGACTTAATGATATCTCTTATAAATCAGAAAAAAATTGAATCAATAAAAATACTAAAAGAGTTGGTTCCGGAATGGAAACAAAAAATTGTTTAATGAACTCTTTTAAAAATCTTTTTCTATTTTAAAACTTTCTTTATAGTATTATGAAATAATGAAGATTAAAACAAATTTAAAAATATTTCCTTCATATATAACGGCTATTATTAGTTTTTTTTATTTTACTAATTTAATACCACTGATTTCTGCTACCCAGGCTCCAGAAATTAATAAGGAAGATTCGATCAATATAAATTATCTTAAAAACTTTCAAGATAGTCAGTATATCTTAGATGTTGGGGATCAAATAACTGTTATCGTTTCAAGGGAATATCCTGAATTAAATTCGACTGTATTAATTAGTGAAGATGGTACAGTTTATCTTCCAAAATTAAATAAGGTATTTATAAGTGGATTAACTATTAAAGAATTAACATCCGTTCTAAATAGAGCATTTCTTAAATTTGTTAAATTTCCACAAGTTGAAATTATAATTAATAATTACCGTCCCTTGTCAGTATTAGTTAGAGGTGAAGTCGCAAAATCTAAGATTTACATTCTAGAAGGCAGATTAAAAAGTTCAGAGATTTCTTCAACTGGTTCAGATTTTTCTAATAATCAAATTAATAATTCAATTGCTACAAATTTTTTCCCTACTGTTTTTGATGCCATAAGAGCTAGTGGTGGAATAACAGATTACGCTGACTTAACAAGAGTTGAAATTATAAGAGATGAAACTTTATCAAATAACGGAGGTAAGAAAAAAGCTTTACTTAACCTGCTTCCAGGAGAAGAGGGCAAAATGAATAGTCAAAATATTAGAATTTACAGCGGAGATATTATTACTGTGCCTAGAAGGACAAATAATCAGTCCAATCAAAAATATGATTTATTAAAGAACACTCTTAACCCCGAATTCCTAAAAATAATGGTGGCTGGTAAAGTAGAAGATCCTGGGATGAAATTATTGCCTAGAAATTCAACTTTTAATAACGCCCTAGAGATATCAGGAGGTTTACAGGTTCTCCCAGGGAAATTAAAAATCGTGCGATTAAAAAATAATGGCACATATGAAACTTTGAAAATTAAGTATAATAAAAGAGCTTTAGCGGGATCTAAAAACAATCCTTTTTTATCCAATGGCGATATGATTTTTGTTGACAAAAGTGTCTTAAATAGGACTTCAGAAATTCTTACACAAACCACTGCTCCATTTTCAGGTATTTTTTCTGTATATGGATTATTAAAAGCAATATCAGAATAGTACTAAATGAATAAAGACGACATCTTTCAAAATAATGTAGATAATTCTATAGGAGAAATCAATCTTAAACATTTCCTAAATTTTCTATTTAGAAAAAGATTTCTAATTTTTTATATTACATTTTTTTCTTTACTTTTTGCTTTTACAGCTCAAAGAATAATTAGAAAAACTTGGGCAGGAGATTTTCAAATNGTTTTATCAACCGGCGAAAAAAATCNTGAAAATCAAAGTGAGCTTTCTTTTTTAGCACGCATTGGTGGGCAAGATGTTGAAAATCAACTTCAAACTGAAGTTGGAATTCTTGAAAGTCCCTCAGTTTTAATGCCGATCTTTGAATATGTTAAGAATGAAAAAGAATTAATTTACAAGAAAAAAGATGAATTAATATTTTTAGATTGGAAAGAAAATTTAAGAATTAAGTTAAAGAAAGATACATCTATTTTAGAGATAACTTATAAAGACAAAAACAAAGAATTGATTATTCCTGTTTTAGAAAAAATATCAAAAGCATTTCAAGTATATTCAGGTAAAAATAAAAAAAGAAAACTTCAACTTACAAAAGATTACTTAATAAATCAAATTTCACTTTTCAAGAATAAAAGTGCAGAATCAATAAATAATGCACAAGAATTTGCTATGGATCAAGATTTACTTATCCAAGATGGATTACCTCTAGAATCAGAAAGATTTAGAAATGATTCTTTAGAAATTAAAATTTTGCCGTATAACAGGGCTAATACTTCAATAGAAAGTGTAAGAGTCTTAGCAGCAAATAAAATCAGAAATCTTAAACAACAAATTTTAAAAATCAAAGCATTAAAAGATGACCCCAAACAAATTCAATACATCGCTTCAACTATTCCAGTTCTTGAGAATGAGGGTCTTACTACATATCTAGAAGAAATTGAAAATCAATTAGTTGAATTAAGATCTAGGTATACCGATGAAGACCTTCAAATAAAAATATTAATAAATAAAAGAGAAAGATTAATTAAACTATTGGGAGAAAGAGCAATAGGAATTTTGAATGCACAAATCCTTGCAACAGATGCTGAAATGAAATCAGCTGCTAGAGCCGATGGAGTAATTTTAAAATATAAAGAATTAATGAGAGAAGCGGAAAGAGATGAGTTAACTTTGCTTCAGCTAGAGAATCAATATAGGGCTTTATTGCTGGAAGAAGCAAAATCTGAGGATCCATGGCAATTAATTACAAGCCCCACATTATTAGATATTCCAGTTTTCCCCCAATTAAAAACATTTTTACTATTTGGTCTAATTGGTGGTTTAGGTTTAGGTGTTTTCATAGCTAAATACATGGAAAAAAAATCAGACTTAATTTATGAAAAAGAAATTTTAGAAGAATTATTGCCTTTGCCAATCTTAATTGAGATTGAAAGGGCTCAATCGGGTTCAGAAATTTTTGATCCAATTTTAATAAATAAACTAATTAGTAAAAAAGAAAAAATCTTTGTTCTTAAATTTAGTGAAATCACAAATGAAATATTTGAAAAATATCAAATTATAATGAGCAAAATAACCAAAAAAGATATTATTTCTATTGATGATAATTACGATGAAATATCAAGTTCTGATTCTGCTTTTTTGTTTATAGATTTAAAAACCTTTACTTATAGGGAATTACAAAAGATAAAAAAAAGGTTGGAAATTTTTTCAATTAATCCTGATGGAATAGTTCTACTTAATTAAATATTAATCATATTAATTACGTTAATCTTCTTAAATTCTCCCCTTCTAGTTTATAGATCTCACCAGTATTAGGACATTCCCATTCCATATTTCCTGAAAGTGGGACCTTAACTCTTTCACCAAAAGTGCTCATCCAACCAATTTGCTTAGCCGGCACACCTGCCATTAATGCATAAGGTTTTACATCTCTATTAACTACTGCTCCTGCACCTATAAAAGCGTAAGATCCAATCTCTATTCCACATACAATAGTACAATTTGCTCCTAAGGTAGCTCCAAATTTTATTATTGTGGTTTTATATTCATTCCTTCTAGATACGGCTGCTCTAGGATTATATACATTTGTGAATACAATACTTGGGCCACAAAAAACAAAATCTTCGATATTGATATTGTCGTAAATACTTACATTATTTTGAACCTTAACATTGTTGCCAATTTTTGCTTTTCCTATATACACATTTTGACCAAAGGAACAATTTTCTCCAATAATTGCTCCAGAAGAAATATGAACCCAATGCCAAATTTTTGTACCTTTTCCAATAACTGCTCCATCATCAACAATAGAAGTTTCATTTATGTAAATAGATGAATTATTAGACATATATATTTAAACTAATTAGAATTTACCAAAGAGCATATAGCCTCTTTTACTTGTTTAAAATCAGGATAATAAATATCCTCTAAAACTTTAGAACAAGGCGCAGGAGCATCTGGCAATGTTATCCTTACTGGTGTACATTTTAATTTTTCTCTTGCATTAGATAAACATATTCTTGCAATTATTTCAGAAGCTAAGCCACAACTTGACCAACCGCCATCTAATACTAATAATCGACCAGTTTTACATACAGATTTTGTTATCAAAGAATGATCCAATGGGTTAATAATTCTAAGATCAATTACTTCACAGGAAACATCTATTTTGGATAAATCTTCAGCTGCTTGTTTTAATAAAAAATGACTAAAACCACTTCCTACTAAAGTAACATCACTCCCTTCAAAACTTATATTAGGTTTTGTTAAAGACAAATTGAACGTTGAATTTTTATTAATTGGAGGAATTGATTCTTCATTTGAATAAAGCCATCTATCGTCAATATAAATTACAGGATCATTACTAAGAACAGATGCTATTAGTAAATCTCTTGCATCTTGAACTGTTGAAGGCATGACGACTCTTAATCCTGGTATGTGGGCAAACCAGGCATGTAATGATTGTGAATGTTGAGCTCCTTGTTGCCCCCCCCGATTAATAATACTTCTTATAGTTACCTTCGGAGAGTCTTGCCCACCCGTCATATGATTCCATTTAGCAGCTTGATTAACTATCCCATCTAAAGCATAAAGCATAAAATCCATACGAGGATGTACTACAATTGGCCTCATTCCACAAAGAGAAGCCCCAATAGCTGCTGAAGTACATGCAGACTCTGATACAGGGGTATCAATAACTCTTTCAGTTCCAAAAATTTTATCCAAGTCACTCATTGTATTCCCTACATACCATGGACTCCATAAACCCTGTCCAATTACAAAAGTTTCAGGATGATTATTCAGAAGAAATTTAAACCCCTCAAGAATTGCAGTACCATAATTCATGAATCTAATATTTTATTTTGGAGATGAATAAACAAAGTCAATTAAATCAGATTCATCTGGATATGGATCTTTTAAAGCCATTTGCCAATTCAATTCAGATTTATTTTTAATATCAGATGAAATTTTATCTAATAAAGGTTGAATATCAGGATATTTCTTTTTAATAGCTTGGGTTAATCTAGCTATAGGATCTCTTTTCTTCCATAATCTTAAATCCTCTGAAGACCTATTTATCCCTACATCAATATCCTCTCTCCAATCAACATGCCCATACCATCTGTATGTGACAACTTCAATTAAACCTGGTCCACAATTATTTTTACAATCACTAATAAGTTTCTTAGATGTTTGAGAAATTGCAATAACATCATTGCCATCAAGAATTTTGTAAGGGATAAAATTTGCATGAGCAAATCTTGCTATTGAATCACTAGGTTGCCTTTCATCTATATGTAAATGACTTGAAAAAAGGTTATTCTCAACAACAAAAAGGATTGGTAACTTATATTGGCTTGCTAAATTAAAAGACTCATGAACAACACCTTCCTCAGAAGCACCATCACCAAAATATGATATTACGACTTCTTGTTTTTTTTGAAGTTTTGATGCCAAGGCAGCGCCAACTGCTAAGGGAACGGTGCCTGCAACTATTGGCACAGAACCATAAAATCCTACAGATTTATCTAGTAAGTGCATTGATCCCCCCATACCTTTAGATAAACCAGTTTTCTTACCAAGTAATTCAGAAAATAATCGCCTTTGATCTGAACCTAAAGCTAAAATATGAGCATGAGATCGATGCCCACTAAAAACTTTATAATTAGATTTAAGCTCAGAAGATACGCCCACTGCAATTGCTTCTTGACCAACTCCTAAATGAACTGGTCCTCCAATTAGACCCTCTTTTTTACCTTCTGCTATCAAATTTTCAGTTTCTCTAATTAGAAACATTTTTGAGTAAAAGCCTAAAACTTGTTTTTTTGAAAAACTTTTTAAACTTAAGTCCGAAAATTTATATTTTGATGAAGATAATTTTCCTAAATTAAGAGTCATCTTTGCAATAATTTTTTATTTACCTCTTTCAACTCTAGATTTTACTATTGCATTTCCTCCTGGAGGTATAGAAGGAGTTAATTTCTTATTTCTTATTGATATATTTATGATTTCTCTGCTTGCACCAAGTCTTTTGAGAAGTTTAGAAATAAATAATAAAGATAACTTTCGAGAAAAAATTGATAAAAAGGTTAGAGTAATAATTATTAGATCTGATATGATATTCCTTTTTTTAAGATAAAATATAGAAATCCTACTTTTCCAAGGCCTTACAAGTTGATTATAAGCAATATCAGGATCTTCATAATTGGTAAGGATTTGTGAAAGATCTGAAAAAATGATGGATGAAGGATCGGTTATACCGGGATTTTTTGAAAGTAAAAACTTTTCTTCATCCGTATATAAATTAACCTCTCTAATAACATTGGGTCTTGGTCCTACTATAGACATATTGCCGATCAAGACATTAAAAAATTGGAGAAATTCATCAAATTTATATTTCCTTATTAACTTGCCAACTTTGGTAAGTCTAAAATCTTTTTCAGAAGTTGAGTCAATTTTATATTTATCAGCATTTTTTATCATTGTTCTAATTTTAAAAATTTTAAAATTACGAAAATTTTTTCCTACTCTCTCACTTACATAAAAGGGATTTTCAAAATCATTGAGATAAACCAAAAAAGTGATACAGCCAAAAA
>FUFK010069804.1_pt1 | contig 10391 bp, 11 predicted proteins | sample 1021851 | NCBI WGS metagenome assembly FUFK01 (sample SAMEA51879418, study PRJEB19060) | metagenome
TACTTCTTAAAAAGTTTTCTCTAGTTGTATTTAAATATTCTCCTGATAACTCGGATTTATCTGAAAATGCAATTGCATGTACAACAAAATCAATTTCTCCCCATTGACTTTTTACATCTTTAAAAAGTTTTACAACTTCTTCTTTTTTTTCTACATCACAGCTAAAAGTGACATTTGAATTTAGTTTTTCTGCAAGTGGAACAACTCTTTTTTTTAAAGCATCACCCAAATATGTAAAAGCTAACTCTGCTCCAGCTTCAGCAAGTTTTTGAGATATACCCCATGCAATTGATCTCTCATTGGCAACGCCCATGATAAGACCTTTTTTTCCCTTCATTAAACTCATAGATTTAAACTTTCTCAAAAACTAATGTTGCATTAGTTCCACCAAAACCAAAGCTGTTAGACATAATTGCATTTAAATTTACGTCTTTTTCAACTTGTGTAACAATTGGATAGTTTTTTGCTTCATCATCCATTTCNGAAATATTTGCTGACGCTGAAATAAAATTGTTTTTCATCATTATCAAACTGTAAATTGCTTCGTGAACTGAAGTTGCACCTAATGAATGACCTGACAAAGATTTTGTTGAACTTATTTTAGGTTTATAGTCTGGGAAAGCTTCACCCACTGCTTTTAATTCTGTAATATCTCCTACAGGTGTTGATGTCCCGTGAGTATTAATATAGTCAATTTTATTTTTTGAAGTTGCTAGAGCCATTTTCATACATCTCACCGCTCCCTCGCCAGATGGCGCAACCATATCATAGCCATCTGAGGTTGCTCCATAACCAGTTAATTCTGCGTATATTTGAGCACCTCTTGCTTTGGCATGCTCATATTCCTCTAAAACAAGAACTCCACCTCCACCAGCAATTACAAAACCATCTCTTGTTTTATCATACGGTCTTGAGGCTCTTTCTGGGGTATCGTTATATTTCGAGGATAGTGCAGTCATTGCATCAAACATTGCAGTCATTGCAAAGTGAACCTCATCACTGCCACCTGCAAAAATAATATTTTGTTTTCCTAATTGAATAAGTTCCATTGCATTACCAATACAATGACCACTCGTTGCACACGCAGAACTTATTGTGTAATTAGTGCCTTTGATTTTAAATGGAACTGCTAGAGTGGCAGAAGCAGTACTTGCCATTGTTCTTGGAACTATAAATGGACCCATCTTTTTTGGATTTTTTTCTCTAGTCTTATCTGATGCTAATATTACATTTTCAATTGATGGTCCTCCTGATCCCATNACCATNCCNGTTGAAATATTACTAACCTCATTTTCTTCTAATCCAGAGTCTTTAACTGCTTCACTCATNGCAACATAATTATATGCTGATCCAGCACCCATAAACCNAATAACNTTTCTATCNATATAATCTTCNAATTTGATATTAGGTTTACCATGAACATGGCTTTTTAAATTATGCTCTTTGTATTCCTCAGAAAATGTTATTCCTGATTTTGTATTAACTAATGATTNATAAACNTCATCTTGATTATTNCCTAAACATGAAACTACNCCAAGTCCTGTTACNACTACTCTTTTCATTATTTAAATAATCCTACCTTAAGATTTTCTGCACTATAAATCTTTTTTCCATCAGCAAGCAATATTCCATTTGCAAGNCCNACNGTTGTTTCTCCTTTAANAAGAATTCTTTTCATATCTATTTNATATGTTGCCATTTTGACATTTTTAAGAACTTCNCCAGTNAATTTTACAGTGCTTACACCTAATGCTCTACCTCTTCCTGGATTTCCNAGCCANCCAAGAAAAAANCCAACTAGCTGCCACATNGCATCTAAACCAAGACAACCNGGCATNACTGGATCTTCTCTAAAATGACAATCAAAGAACCACAAATTATCCTTAATATCAAGTTCGGCTTTCATAGATCCTTTTTTATAAAAACCCTCACTCTCAGTTATTTCTGTAATTCTATCAAACATTAGCATTGGTGGAGANGGTAATTTTGCATTACCTGGACCAAATAACTTACCATTAGCNCAATCAATTAGTTCGTTGTAATTAAAGGAACTTTTTTTCATAATTTTGTAATCTTATTACTTGATTTAGGTACATTATAATATACAAATAGTTTAGAATAGTTTTAAATTGCTTATGACTAGTAAACAAGAATTTATTGAAAAACTAAGAAACTCTAGCTTAAGACCAACTAAACAAAGAATAAATATATGCGAGGTTTTATTTAATAGAGATAAAACTTTCCATTTCACAATAAACGACTTATTCAATTTGATAAAAGATAAAACTGGAGAGAAAGTTTCTTTAGCAACTGTTTACAATACAGTTCATGCATTTCATAAAAAAGGATATTTAAAAGAAATACCTATTAATTCTAATCAAACTTATTTTGATACAAATGTCACAGATCATCACCACTTCTTCGATGTTAAAGAAGAAAAGCTTATTGATCTTAAAAATGAGGATGTAGGACCAATAGAAATTCAAAAATCTATACCTGGAAAAAAAATTAAATCAGTTGAAGTTTTAGTTAAATTAGAAGACTAGGTTTTCAAAATTACATCATAAATATTCTGACTTATTGACAATCTTCTTTAGAATAATTATAAACAAGGAATTAGAATAATTATAATATTAAAGGAGATANATAATAATGAGTGCGGAATTTCATAAGAGTAAAACATTTAAATCAACAGAATTAAGCAAGTGCCCGTTTACAGGTGCAGGTACACCAGCAAAATTTAGTGCTGGAAGAGGNCAAACAAATAGAGATTTTTGGCCAAATAGTTTGAATTTGAAAATTTTAAGTCAGCACTCGAATTTATCAAATCCAATGGAGAAAAAATTTAATTATTCTAAAGAATTTAAAAAACTGAATTACAAAGCACTCAAAAAAGATTTAAACAAATTAATGACAGACTCACAAGATTGGTGGCCAGCAGATTACGGTCATTATGGTCCTTTATTTATTAGATTAGCATGGCACGCAGCAGGTACATACAGAACAGGTGATGGTAGAGGGGGAGCTGGAACAGGCAATCAAAGGTTTGCACCGTTAAATGCTTGGCCTGATAATGTTAATTTAGATAAAGCTAGATTACTTTTNTGGCCAATAAAACAGAAATATGGAAAAAGAATTTCTTGGGCAGATTTATTTATACTAGTTGGAAATGTAGCATTAGAGTCAATGGGCTTTAAAACGTTCGGTTTTGGAGCGGGAAGAACTGATATCTGGGAACCAGAAGATGATATTTACTGGGGTTCAGAAAAAGAAATGTTAGGTGTTAAGAGATACAGCGGAAAAAGAGATCTTGAACAACCATTGGGGGCTTCTCACATGGGATTAATTTATGTAAATCCACAAGGTCCAGATTTTAATCCAGACCCATTGAAAGCAGCTCATGATATTAGAGAAACATTTGGACGAATGGCAATGAATGATTATGAAACAGTTGCACTAGTTGCTGGTGGTCATACTTTTGGAAAATCTCATGGTGCTGCACCTGAATCACATAAAGGACCTGATCCAGAAGCATCAAGAATTCAAGATCAAGCAACTGGTTGGAATAGTAATTACAAATCAGGAAAAGGTGTACACGCAATAAGTAGTGGTATTGAAGGGGCATGGACACAAACACCAACACAATGGGATATGGGTTACTTTGATTGTTTATTTAACCATGAATGGGAATTGACAAAAGGACCTGCTGGAGCATTTCAATGGACTCCAAAAAAGAATGGTCAGAGAATTAAAATGGTTCCTGATGCTCATGATAAAAGTAAAATGCATCCTCCAATGATGCAAACAACTGATTTATCTTTGAGAATGGATAAAAGTTATGGACCAATTTCAAAACATTTTTATCAAAATCCAGATGAATTTGCTGATGCATTTGCAAGAGCTTGGTTTAAGCTTACTCATAGAGACATGGGACCAAGAGCATGTTATTTGGGTAGCGAAGTACCAAAAGAACAATTAATTTGGCAAGATCCTATAGATAAACCAAAATATAAACTTAAATCAAAAGATATAAGAGATTTAAAATCAAAGCTTTCAAAATCAAAAATCTCTGTTTCTGATTTAGTTTCTACGGCTTGGGCTTCTGCTTCTACATACAGAGGTTCTGACAAAAGAGGTGGAGCAAACGGAGCAAGAATTATGCTTGAGCCTCAAAGAAGTTGGAAAGTCAATAACCCTAAAAAACTTTCAAAGGTTATTAAAGCTTTACAAAAAATTAAGAAAAAATTTGATACAAATAAAAAATCAGTCTCAATGGCGGACCTTATAGTATTAGGTGGAAATGTAGGAATAGANATGGCAGCAAAAAAAGCTGGTCATAAAATTCAGGTTCCATTCACACCTGGAAGAGGAGATGCAAGACAAGACCAAACAGATGTAAATTCATTTGGATTACTTGAGCCGCAAGCGGATGGTTTTAGAAACTACATGAAAAAAGGTAAATCTAATGTTTCAGCTGAGGAAAAATTAATTGATAAGGCACAATTAATGGGATTAACGGCACCAGAGATGACAGTTCTTGTAGGAGGAATGAGAGTTTTAGATACAAACTATGATAGTTCTAAAAATGGAGTTTTCACAAAAAAACCTGGAACTCTATCAACAGATTATTTTGTAAATCTTCTTGATATGAGTACCACTTGGAAAGAAACTGACAAATCTGAACAATATTTTGTTGGTAAAGATAGAAAGTCTAAAAAAACTAAGTGGAAAGGTTCAAGAGTTGACCTTATTTTTGGTTCAAATTCTCAATTAAGAGCATTAGCCGAAGTATATGCTTGCAAAGATTCATCAGACAAATTTATCAAAGACTTTGTATCCGCATGGGTCAAAGTGATGAATGCAGATAGATTTGATTTAAGATTAAANTAGTATNNANNAANGCGGAAAAAAAATGACATCANTANNTTTNGAAGANTTTTATAAAGTTCCTGAAATNAANTTTGANATNNNNANATTNCGNAANGANNTANATNNAATNTTAGAGAAAAANANATTTAATTCNCCAGGNGTNACTCACTTTGGTGCAATTCCTNTAAATCAAATNCCNAATNANNAAGANTCNATANAAGGGAAANAANATNAGAGGNAGATATTGGACTATTGCTGATGAGACAGGAAAAGAAGTNTCAAGAGANATTGATATTGANGANTCNAAATATACTCANTTNNTNCCNGANTTNGAGAANACTTATTTNAANGANGTTTATGNAATNCTNAGNAAAAAATTTAAACTAGGAAGNGTAAGNCTNNTNTTAAAAGANCCNAGATCNACNCTAAGCTGGCANAAAGANCCAGANTGTAGATTGCATNTTCCNATAGTAACTAATGCNGGTTGTTCAATGGTCATNGAAAATGTTGCAAAACANTTGCCTGCNGATGGNCATGTNTGGATTACNAANAATACAAANTATCATAACTTTTTTAATGGAGGAGANCAGGCTAGAGTTCACTTAGTTGCTTGTGTTCTTGANAGCCCNTTTAAAGAATAATGGAAGTTACNAACGGTATTTTTAAAGCTGCNGGNCAGATTTANNCNAATAACAGAGGCTCNATTTTAAGAACAATNGTTTATACNNTTGGTCANTTTGCAATTGCNATAACNGTTTTGATGNTNGTTGCNGATGTATCNTTTATGATAGCNTTNACTGATGCAATNGTAGAACCAATTGCNAATTCTATNTGGTATTTCNTTTTAGATAAGTGGTGGGCAAGTAGATCAAAAAGTNAATAATAATCATTATCAATAANTANNTANNAAAAATTTNATAAGGATAATTNGTAGTAATAATAATTATTCGCAAAAAAAATGCGTAAATAATAATTATTCGCAAGGATATTTGTTGAAAATAATTTTTTCATATTTAATTTTTAATATATGCAAATAGAAAATTATAATTGTAAAAAATGTGGATTAACAATTTCTTCAACTTGTTCCAAGTGTGATAAAATAGTTGATGTTGAAGTCCTTGATGATGGATGCATAGTTCAAAAGACTAAATGTGTTGATTGTGCAAATGCTCCAGTGATCAAAGACGTTTGTGTCCAACAAAAATAATTAGTTAATATATATAACTTACAGGGTTAGTTAATTTTTCCCCAAAGATTTTCTTCGTCAACCCACCCTTTAAAACTTTTAGTTTCTACTAAGCACCAATTTCTCTCGCATTTTTTCACTATCAATAATCTTCCNGTTTCTATTTTAGCCAAGGGTTTAGAAAATTTAGTTGGTTTTTTGAATAGAATTTTATTTGATACAGTTATAAAGGATTTTGATTGCTTCAATTGAGAAATGTGTATCCACCCACCATTCTTTTTATTGTCAATTATTCTTCTAAAATTTTCTTTTTTATCAATCACTTTTACCGGCAAGTTTATTTTCTTGTAAATATACTTTATTGGATAATCAAAACTTGGGCCATATCTTACGTTTACCTTATCATTTTTAAGCATTAAAAATTTTTCATTATCCTCCGAAATGGCATTCGAGGTAAAAAATATTATGATTAAAATCTTGAAGATTAATTGCACAAGCAACCCTTTTTTTTAGTAAATTTTATTTTTCTAAATTCTAGTTTTTTTAGATTAACCACCAGAATTGATGAGTGAAGACTTTTATCAGAAGAAATTATGTTTTTTAAAACTTCATTTGCTTGCATACTCCCAATTATATTTGATGTAGTTCCTAATATTCCTTCACTTTCACAATTTAAAACTTCATCAGAAGGTTCTGACTGGTAAAAACATTTTAAGCATGGGCTTGATTTATTATTAAAATCGAATGAAAAAATATGTCCATCAAATTTGCTAATAGCACCAACTATTAATTTTCTTTTATATTTTAATGAAAATTTATTTATTAAAAATTTAGTTTTAAAATTATCTGTTCCATCTACAATTATATCGAAATCTTTTACAATTTTATTTAAATTTTTTTCTGATGCTTTTTCTTTTAAAATTTTGACTTTTACATCTCTGTTAATTAATTTTATTCTTCTTTTAAAGATATCAACCTTAAATTTTCCAACATCTTTTGAAGTATACAAAATTTGTCTTTGAAGATTTGAAATATCTACTTTATCGTGATCAATAGCACCTATATACCCTACACCGCATCTAGCCAACAAATCTGCAACTGGACTACCTAATCCACCAATTCCTACAATTAAAACTTTTGAATTAATTATTTTCTTTTGTCCTAATATACCAATATCCTTAAGTATTATTTGTCTAGAGTATCTCTCAAGCTTTCGTTTAGATAATGAATTTTTCACTTACCCGTTGATCCAAATCCACCCGAACCTCTAATTGTCTCAGGCAAAGTTTCTACAGTTTCAAAATCTACTTTTAGAATTGGCATTAGTATCATTTGAGCAATTCTATCATCGTTATTTACTGTAAAGTCTTTATCTCCATGATTAAATAAAATTACTTTTATTTCTCCTCTATAGTCACTATCAATTGTTCCAGGAGTATTTAATACACTTATATTATTTTTAGCCGCTAAACCTGAACGCGGCCTGATCTGAACTTCGGTATCCTCAGGTATTGCAATGGATATACCTGTTGGCACTAAAGCGTTTTCGCCCGGTTTAATTACTATTTTCTTTTCAATGAATGCAGTCAAATCTAGTCCAGATGATCCTGTTGTTTTATATTCTGGCAGTTTAACTTTCTTGTCTAATTTTTTAATTAAGACTTTAACCATTAAGTTAATTAATCTGTTGAATTATTCTTTTGACTATTTCCTCAGCGACCAATGATTTNCTCATCTTTTCAAAATTTTCTTCAGGTTTATCTTTGTAAAATATAGAAATTTTATTAAAATCTGATCCAAATCCTATAGTTTGATCTGAGACATCATTTGCAATTACCCAGTCACAATTTTTTTCATTCAACTTCTCTTTTGCATTTGTCGAGAGATTGTTTGTTTCTGCTGCAAAACCAATTGTTATTTTTGGTCTTAATGAATTGTGATTAGATATATGATTTAAAATATCGATATTTTTTTCTAGCTCTAAGTTAAATTCTTCATTCTTTTTAATCTTTGTACTTTTATAATTTTTCACTTTAAAATCAGAAACAGCTGCAGAAAAAATAGCTACATCTGTTGGTAGATTATTTAAACTTTCTTTGAACATCTCTTCAGCAGTTTCAACACTTACAAAATTAACGCCNTCCAAAGGTTTAATGCTTGTCTTTCCNGAAATAAGTGTCGTATCAAATCCATTGTCTCTAAGACATTTGGCTATTTCATATCCTTGTTTGCCACTGGATTTATTTGTAATAAATCTTACAGGATCAATATATTCATTAGTTGGTCCTGCAGTAACTAAAGCTTTTAATTTTTTATTTTTATCTAAATTAGAAAAATAATTTTTAAGCGTATTGACTATTTCATTTGGTTCTGTCATTTTTCCTTCACCGTATTCACCACATGCCATATCTCCTATCTCTGGTCCAATAATTTTGTATCCAAAGCTTTTTAATTTTAATATGTTTTCTTTAGTAGAAGGATGCTCCCACATTCTTACATTCATTGCTGGTGCTAAAAATATTTGTTTGTTAGAGGCTAATAAAACAGTAGACGCCAAATCTTCTGCATTTCCTGAGGCTACTTTAGATATAGTATTAGCTGTAATTGGTGCAACTAATACTGCATCAGCCCATCTTGATAAAGATATATGGTCCATCTCAGCTTCGTTCTCTGCACTAAATATATCGTCATAAACTTTTTCTTGAGAAAGAGACGAAACAGATAGTGGAGTTACAAATTCTTTTGCATTTTTTGTTAATATAGTTTTTACACGAGCACCATTTTTCTTAAATAATCTTATTAACTCAAGACTTTTGTAAGCAGAAATTCCACCACATATAATTAACAGTATTTTTTTATTCTCAAAATAATTCATCGTCGAGATTAAAATACTACTAATCCTAAAATTACAAGTAATAATAAACCAATGATTGATTGATTTCTGAAAGCTACCATTTCATTTTTTTTTGTATTTAGATCATTATACGTATTAGTATTTTGTGGAATTTGTCCACTTGCAAGAAATGTTAATGCTTGGTTTGCTTTATCCATTATTTGCGGCATTTCTGGTAATCTTTTTATAACTTCTGCAGAATTTTTTAGAGTTTCATTTAATGTTGTTATAGGATCTTTTGTTTCTTTAAGCCATTTTTCAAGAACAGGTCTTGACGTTTCCCAAATGTTTGTCTCTGGATTTAATCTTCTTGCAACACCTTCAACTACTACCATGGTTTTCTGTAGCATNAGNAACTGTGGTTGAGTNTGCATATTAAATTTTTCTGTCACATCAAAAAGTTGTTTGAGTAGTTTACCGCCAGATATATCTTTAATTGACTGACCAAATATTGGCTCTCCTATTGATCTTAGTGCTTGGGCGAGATCATCAACAGGCACTTCTTTTGGAACTAACCCTGCAGCCAAATGAACTTCAGCCACTTTTTTATAATCTCGTTTAATAAATCCATATAAAATCTCAGCAAGAAATTTTTTACTCAAATCATCGAGCCTTCCCATTATACCAAAATCGATAGGAACTATTTGACCACTATTGTTTATAAAAATGTTACCTTGATGCATATCTGCATGAAAAAAACCATCTCTAACAGCATGTCTTAGAAAATGTTGAATAATATCTGATGCAATTTTTTTGGTATCTATATTTCTTTTTTCTAACTCTTCTGTTTCTCTTATAGAGACACCTTCAACCCAGTCTAAAGTCATTACATTTTCACTTGTAAAATTCCAATAAATTCTAGGAACTTGAAATCCACTGTCATTCTTAGTGTTTTCAGAATACTCATTAGCTGCAGCGGCTTCAAATCTTAAATCCATTTCTAAATTGGTTATTTCTTTTAGCAAATAAACAACCTCAACTAATTTAAGTCTTTTTGTCTTTTTGATAATTGACTCAGTTAAAAAAGCAAAAAGCATCAAAGCATCAATTTCTTCGTTGAATATTTTTTTTATATTTGGTCGTAAAATTTTTATAGCCACATCTTTAATTGTGCCATTATCATTTATTTGNGCTTTATGAACTTGAGCTATAGATGCTGCTGCCACNGGTTCAGATAGATTTATAATTGAATTAAAATTATCTTCCCCTAGATCNTTTTTGATTATTTCTTTAGCTTTAGATAATTCAAAAGCAGGCAAACGATCTTGTAAACTCTCCAGTTGCTTTGATAACTTTTCTCCAATTATATCTGGTCTAGTTGCCAGAAATTGACCTAATTTAATGAATGTTGTGCCCATAGATTGCAAGGAGTTTGATAATCTTTCACCTTCGGTTTCATTTACAAAAGAATTATCTTTTTTTGAAAATGATAAAGACAACAAA
>FUFK010036519.1_pt1 | contig 10390 bp, 23 predicted proteins | sample 1021851 | NCBI WGS metagenome assembly FUFK01 (sample SAMEA51879418, study PRJEB19060) | metagenome
ATTAATAGTACAACTGTATTATCTTTATGACATCAGGAGTAGCTAATGTTCGGACTAATTTTTATCGTGGCAGCCTTATTGACCCCCCAACTGGCTGGTTGTTTAACCAAAAAAGTGGTTTATTAATTTATTTTGAGAGTTATAAGAAATCTGTATCTAATAACTTAAAAGTATATACTCACCTTTTCTATGCAAATGAATTAGGTGAGCCAGCCAAAATAAAAAATTCAAGACTTCTTTCTATTGAGTGTGCTTTTGAAACATGGAATGAATTAATTTCAGGAGGTTGGCAAATTGTTACAAATAAATTCCAGTAATCATGATCAAGGTAAATCCGTCAAAATGGGAATATCTAAAAGAATCTACCCTAAAACGAAAACGAACAAAGATTTGTATTACTTGCAATCACTTTCGGTACAGCACTACAGAAACTTTTGCCACTGTTCTGATCTGTCCAAGATACGAAAAACGTATACCACAGGGCGATCATTTAATTAAAGGTTGTGAGTATTGGCAAAAAAATAAAACGATATTTTCTCCTGAAGCATCTTAATTATTCTCTAATTTAACTTTTCTAGGTATAGATATTTAATTATGTAAACAAAGCATTATTTTATACAACTTAAAAAAATCTTTTTAAGTAACTTGATGTTTATGATTCAATTTTACTTCTCCATTTTTTTATTAGTTGTACTTACGTTTTTTGCACTTTTATTAGATGCACCAGAATTAGCTTCTCTTATTCAAACATTTTAGAAAAATAATAAATCAGCATTTTTACTGATTTACTTTATCTACATGTAAGTCGTAAGTTTAACCTGTTGAATCGGAGGGATCTAATGATTGACAGTCCACCAGAGGAGTTAGACTATAAAATTTAAATCTAGATAAAACTAATGCTAAATATGGAATGAATCTTCTATTTGAAATTCATTCCTTTTTAATTTCTTTCTGAAAAAATGCGAAATTATGATTATTAAATTTAAAGTAGAAAACTATTGATATTGAAATAATTTTATGCCAAATGCACTTCTAGATATTGCTAACTTTACCTGAATCCAAAACCAGTTTTTTGTTCTTCCTTTTCTTCCCATTGCTTCATAATTAGTTTTAGTAGACTTTTAACTTCTAAATTCGAGGCATTACTATCTTTTTGAAGATTTATACAAATGTTTTTTATTTCCTCATAGGCATTATCAATTAATATTGTTTTTTGATCAGGATTAGCCATGGAATTCTAGAAAGCTCCATTACAGTTAAATCCACTGCAGTTAATAAACCTAAAAATATTCATTACAAAGATGTGGAATCTTTCATCATAAAAAAATGCCCAAGTCGTAAATACAGCAAAACCAGAAACAGCAAAAGCAGCATATTGAAGCCAATGTATTCCATAGCTGTCTAATCCATTTTTATCGAAATCGGAATTACTCAATTGCTTTTTTACATATAATAAAAATTTTTTTTTTAAAAGGAGAGTTCTTCTTGATAGAGAGCTTTATTTTTCCTTAAATCTAAATATATTNNTGACTAAATAAACCCAGGAATTATCCACCCAAAAAAACCGTAGTTTATTATTAAAGCAAAAAAACCAATCATGGCTAATCTTCCATTTGTTATTTCTGCATTTTTCCAATATTTACCCGAATAGTTTTTTATATTTTTTGAATTTTTATCTATCAAATATTTTGGTTCTAAAGGTTCCTGTAACCTCTTGATCGCGTATAAAGAAAATTGGATTGTAATCGCGATAATAACAACTATAAAACTAGTAAGAGCATCCATTTTTAGATTTCAAATGTGATCAATTAGTAAGCCAAAGAGTAAATGACATTTGTATTTATCAAACATCTCCTTATATCTGTTTTTGACAGAGGAAACCTTAACTTGAATTATTAACAAATGTAACATATTTAAAAAATAATAGTATGAAATCTTACTTTTTCTTTGGATTTCACATTTTAAAATACTTAAGTGTCACGTTTATGTGTCAGTGATACTTAGCAGCGGATTTACTAAAAATAAAAAATTATCTATGAAGTTCATCTCTCCATATCTAAAAGAGCATTGAAAAGTTTTAATCAGGTGTTTTTTCAATATTAATTTAAAAAAATTTTAAACATCAAGTAATAATTATTTTTGCTTAATTTCGGGAAGATAGAATTTATTACCTAATGTATAACCAATTGACATAAGTACAAACCCAATAAGTTGAGGTAAATGAGAATTTGCAAGGGAGATTTTTTCAATCATTTCTCAATCTATAAAAGATCATAATAATAAAAAATTTTTAATTCTGTAGATCTATTTTTTTTTTGATTCTTTAATTTCACCAGATTTTTTTAGTGAATTTACAAGTCTTTCATTTTCTGTTTTTAAATTTTCTAATGCAGATTTTGTGAATTGTTCTTTAGCTTCAAATTTTGCTGAACTTATAACTTTTTTATTAGGAAGTTTTTTCTTCGGTTCTGGCTTCATATTTAACAGATTTTTAAAAATATTAGAAGTTATTTTTTTCGTTTTAGGTATTATTTTTTACAGTTTCTTGGTTAATAATATTTGTTTACATAAACAAATTAATCTTTATCTTTTGGAAGCCTTAACCATCCAGTTGTCCATTCTGATTTTAGTTTTACCCATGAAATCCTTTTAATATCTTTTTTATTTTTGGTAGGAAAAATATCAACCCATCTATCTTCATTTTTACCACCAAAAGCTTTAACTTGAAAATGCCTATTTCCATTAATAGTTTTTGGTGATGTCCAACAAAGAGTAGGAGGCCATTTCATGAGAAACTTTAAAAAGATAGAAAACTAAAGGGTGCTATGCCCAGTCAGAACTAAACCATAATACGCAATCGTACCAAGAATAAGTACAATACCTAGTATTCTAATAATCATGCTTGAATATTTTTAATTTCAAATTATATTAAAGAATTTTTATTTAAAAAAGATTCTTTAAATTTTTATATATTTGAGTTTAGGTTTAAAATTTTCTAAATTCCCCTTTTTTTGTTTCTTACTGCTGAGTGGCAGGATTCAGGATGCCATTCATTCTGTATATTCCCAATGAATTCATAGATAAATAAATCGGGACATCCAGTTTCTTTTTGAAGTTCTAATAGCTCTTCTTTGATGGATTCATATACGCTTGTAATTACTCCAAAATTTTCTTCTTTGGTGGGAACCCATTTTTTATTATCCATTCTTATTGTTTAAATTATTTTCTACAATATCGTAATAGGTTATATTTCCATAATCAGCATCTGAACAGCACGAATCACCATATAGTTCTTCTAACAAATTGTATGCATCCGAATAATTATCAAAAATTTTTGCGGTTAATTTATCATCTTTACCGTCAATTCTAATTAATTTGTAGGTCATAATTAAGTCTGATGCAAAAAGTACTTTTTTTTATTCTTTGGATCATCCTATAAATAAAAAAATCTTATTTAGGTGTATTGGTAGGGTAAAGCTTCTTAATTTTATTTTTCTGAATTTCTATTTTTCTTTGCTCATATTTTTTTGCCATTATTTTTCTGATAAATAGTTGTGGGATAAGCCAAACTAATGCAATAGCTACAGCCATGAAAGCAGGATTTCTCCAGGTTAATCTAATAATCTCTTGTATAAATTCTTGATTGAAAATTTCCATAAAATAAAAATTTGATGATAAAAATATCTACGCCTTCTTTTATAAAATCTTTATATATATTAGAGCTTATTATAACCTTTAAAAATCTTATAAGGAATTGTATAACTTTTTCTTTTCCTAATTTGTTTTTTTATATATTTGATTTAGATTACTTTTTATTTTTAATTTCAAGATGTCGACTTATCTAATCACAGGATCAAATAGAGGTATTGGATTAGAATTATGTAGGCAAATTCATAAGAGGGGAGATAATGTAATTGCAACTTGTAGGAAAGCTTCAAAAGAACTTAGAGATTTAGGAGTGAGAATTGAAGAGAATATAGAAATCTCTTCTGTTGAGTCAATAACAAATTTATGTAAAAAACTATCTGGAGTTAATTTAGATTGCTTAATTAATAATGCAGGAATTTATGAATTTAATTCTTTAGAAAACTTAGATAAAAAAAGTATTTTGCGTCAATTTGAAGTTAATGCATTAAGCCCAATATTTATCACTCAATCACTTAAACCTCTTTTGAAAAAATCTTCTAAAGTTGCTTTTATAACTAGTAGAATGGGCTCGATTGAAGATAATTCATCTGGAAGTTCTTATGGTTACAGGATGTCTAAAGTTGCTTTGTCGATGGCAGCAAAATCACTTTCTATTGATTTATTAAAAGAAGATATTTATGTAGCTATTTTGCATCCTGGATTAGTAAGTACAAGAATGACTGGCTTTACAAGAAATGGAATTAGTCCTGAAGAATCAGCGGATGGCCTTTTAAAACGTATTGATTCTCTAAATAAAGAAAACTCAGGTACGTTTTGGCATGCCAACGGAGAAGTTTTGCCTTGGTAATATCTAAGCTTTGATATTGAAGAGATTTATATCGTTAATTTGTTAAAAAACTTTTAAATTTTTTACGCATTTCTTTGCTTATTTATTTTTTTTAGTTATCTTAAAAAAAACATTAGTAAAGGAGGTGATTCATTGTCGTATCTACCGAAAAATGCGGTTATCAAAGGGGCCGTGAATTCAGTATCTTCATCACATTCATCGGTCTCTTTTTCTTTAATTAAGAAAAAAGGTTTTATTATCAATAGATTTATATAAATAAGTCAATTAATAATTAAAAGCTCTGCATCTCAAGTAGTTGCAGAGTTTTTTTTTGATTTTAAAAATCTTTCAAGGTGTACTCTATTTTTTTTGGCCGAAATATATCAAGGCTAAAAAAGATAAAGTGCTCACCAAAGCGATTAGATACCATCCACTTGAGGAGTTGCTACTTACTTCTGTCATTTATTCTGATTCTTGTCGGAGGAATTTATTATTTGAGTAAAAATCATGATTGATATCATTAAAAAAAATAAAAGGATGTAAGTTACATTCATTTATAAAAAAATGCTAATTATTAAAAAGATTATTCCTATAACTACCGTAACAATTGCTCCATCAACTAATAAGTCTTTCCATGTATAGCTTTTAAGCATCCTTATTTTATCTTCTTCACTCATAAGATTCTTCAACCACGTCCAATCTAAAAGCTTTGTCAATGCAACACCAAAAATTAAATGACCAATCAAAATACCAAATAGATCAATTCTAGAAATATCTTTAGTGAAGCTTGTAATAATAAAAAAGTCCACTAGCTTTTTTCTTTATTAGATAAAGCTCCACCTTCTTCTTTGTATTTTTCCCAAGCTTCACTTATTTTTGCTTTAGAAAAGTTTTGTTTCCCCTCAGAGAATTTATTTTTGAGATTATTAAAACTATTTGTTAGCTCTTTTTTTGTTGGTTCATCAAGAAAGTTTGATGTTAATTTCCATAAATACCAGCTACTAGCTAGAAGAAGGATTAATCCCAGTAATTGCATATCGGTTTTTTACTATGCTACAACTTTTTAAATGGTTTCGATAAATTAATTCGTTTAATATCTACAGAATTTTTTTGTGTAAATCAAAATTAAAACTTTAACCAGTGAAAAAATACTCTGTCTAGCAACCAAATAGTTAACCCACCTTCGAGGAAGGCTAGCCAGTACATCCCATAATCTGAAAAACCCATTTGCTCTTTGACTGTTTTAATTAATTTTTTATGAGCTTGAATGAGATCTTTCATTAATAAATCAAATTTTTTTAAAGCTGCTGATTTTCTTTAATTAAGAAACCCTTACCATAACAAGATAAACAGGTTTTAGTTTCATCTAATGAAACCCTCAAAAAACCTGCTCCATTACATCTGAAGCAATTTACTTTAGTGGCTGAGTAAAGTTTTGACTTTATTTTAGCAGCACGATTTAAGTAAAAAATGGTTTCTTTACGACCGTTTGCCTGATCAGCTTTGTTTAAAAGCTTTTTGTAATTGACTTTTAGATCTTGAGTGTTCATTTAATTTATAGGAATACGTTGCAAATACACTGGAAATAAACTTTTTAAATAATTTTAAAAAATATCAATTTTCCGTTTATATTTCTAATCAGATCTCTTATTGAGATTTAAATAATATAACTAATAATTGTTTTATATGTTTATTATCAAGAGATTTAGTATGTATATTTAATAGAAATTTTATATTTGAAAAACCAAAGCACTTTTTTGGTAAACGTTAAAAAAATTTTTGTCTTTAAGGAAAACTTTAAAAATTTGTTGATAAAAATAAAGATATTTTAAAGACTTGTTAATTATCCAGCCTTTTTAAGGTTTTTAACTAAAAAATCATTTTCATTAGTTAGAACTTCGAGCTTAGATTTTTTCAGTTCTTTCTCAATTTCAGAGGTTAAATTCTTTTTTGTCTCTTTTAAATTCATAAAATTAGACTTAAAAATTAACTAAAGACAGTAAAAGCATAATGATCCCCGAAAAAAAATGTGGATGTTTTTTTCTCAAAAAAAGATAATATTTTATTTTGCACATAGAAAATTAAATTTAATCAACATATTGTGGAAAACCCTGTTGAAAAACACTTAAAAAGTGGATAACTCTCGGGGAGCATTATCAAAACAAGCTTTTATGGAATAATTTCTAAGTATTAATACTTCACTAAGAAAAGTTTAAATATAGTTTAAAAAGCATCATAATCTATTGTTATAACAATGGGATCATTACTTTTTAAATCAGAAAAAAATTTCTTTACTAGCAGCTTATGTTGAGAAATAATTAAAAAGGTTTTTTCTTAAAGATGTATCAAATTGACAATTAAAGTTAAGAAAAATAAAAGGAAACTTGAAATTTTAAATTTTTGTCTCACTAGTTCAAATTAAGTCTTGATTCGGTTTTCTCTATGGAAATATTTCTCAAATCTAAAATTAATCACATAAATTTAACTAAGCAGAAATTTTAAAATGACAGAAGAGAAAAAGGATTCTAAAAAGTGTTCTGGAAAGAAAAACATTATGTTTGCCTATGGTTTTATACAACTTGGTTCTAGTTTTGTATCAGCAATAGCTTTAGCTGCGATTGCTTTTGGATTCTGTTCAGTAAAAAAAGAGTCTAAACTTTTCAATAAATGTGTTGCTGAAATTATTGAAGATAGTGGGACTAATTCTGAGGCAGTAAGGTATTGCAATGGGGGCAATTAAAAGTTCTAAAAAATAAAGTAAATGGATTCAACAAGTGATCTGATTATTGATTCTTTAAGAGAAGAGCCAATTGGAGAAACTGATCACTTTATTTGGTTCATAACTGATATTGGTATTGCCGCCCTATTTAAAAGAGACCAGAACTATGAAACTTATAGTTCAAATGTAGAAATTGAGGCTAATAAAATAGGTTTGGATATTACTAAAGAAGAAAAGGAGTTTCTCAAAATAAAAGAGAAACGAATTTTCTTGTTTTATTCATGAATTAGTATTTAGTTTTTGATCTAGTAAGATGGTTCAAGATTAAAGGCAGGTTCCATAATATTGTTTTCACTAATTAATTCGAAAGTTAGCTCTTTATTTAGGGCATTTATATAGGATGTATAAAGTTTTCCCCAAACAAATTCGAATTCATCCTTACTTAAATTCTTGAAAAGAATTTCTCCTTTGAAGTAAATGTGATAAGAATCATTCATCATGGAAAATAAATCTTACCCTTTTTAACGCAAAGGATTATGTATGTAGTATTGGCTGTTACTAAAAATAGAATTATATAGAGAATTAAGAAATATTTTTAGACCATTCTTGTATTCATTTTTTGTTTTTTGAATAATCCGACCGTCTCATCAAGATCCATACACGGCTGAATACTAATATCCATTAACCTTCTCCAGGGATGCCATTGCTTCCAAATTGTCTCAAGTGAATCTGCACTCACTACAGAATGTCCAATACCATTTTGAACCATAAAAATCCAAGAATGAACCTCATAGTTTTCAGGTCTGTTTTGTGGACCACCTGATTCGTACCAATTAATTAGCATTTCTGCCCCCTCTTCTTGATCCTCACCATCTGTGAATTCGTAGGAAATTAAATACCTTTGCATATAGATTATTTTTAAAATCTCTAAACTATTTTAACTCTAGATTTAGATATTGCCTCTCGATTTAATTAATGCTATTAAGTTTATAGAAGTGATTGTTTTAAATGACTGAAAGATTTGGAAAAATTAAAAAGAATATTTTGACTAATTTATCTTTTATAAATAAGACAATCTTAAAGTATTTTCATAATCATGATCTGTTTGTATAACAGCTTTTAATAGATATAATTTGATACTTTTTAAAACACAATAAATTAGTTAGTATTATGATGCTTATGTGATTTTAATGAAAAATAAAAAGGATAATAGTGATCCAATTGATAATTTAGAGTATGAAAAAGTTCTAGAAGAAGAAATAATTAATTCATACGAAAGTAAATTTCAGAGAGATACAGAACCGGATAAAAAAAAGATTAAATTTTACAGGCTTAAAAGAACCCCATTAGAGATAGTAAATAGGTTATTTTTCTTTTTCTTTATTGGAAGTTTTCTTTTTTCATTGTTTTTAGCTTATTCAGAAAGTAGGTTGTGGTTCATACTTTATGTAATAAGTGCATTATCATGTGTTTTTTATACTCCTAATAGAAAAGCACTTAAAGAGTTAATAGCAGCATGGCCAAATATAGAGGACCTTATCAAAGGGAAGAGTTTATGGAGAAAAGGCAAGTAAATAGATTATGAAACCGTTGAGTTCATTTAAAAAGTGGTTATTAAATATTCTTGTGCCATACATAGAGGGCACCAATAAGAAAAAAGAGGATAAAAAATGAGTCTATTAAAGGTTGGAATTATTGTCGAAATATTTTTATTGCCAGTAGTTTTTTTATGGGTTAAGAAACTAAATAGTAAAGAATCTAGACAACCCTCTCTATCGAAAAAGACTATAAAAAATCTTAAATTTTAGAATTTTCAACAATAAATAAGTAATCGCAACATAGAAATAAGTTTTCTCTGAAAATTATTTATTTTTTGCTCTCACTTTGTGTATGAAATCGGTTAGAACATCAATATTGTCTCTAAATAATATGGTTTCCTCCATCCAGGGTCTTGCTCCAATAACCAATCCATTAAATAGTGTCTTAGTAGAAAAGAAACTAATCAATGTTGATCAAAAGTTCATTCAACTCGTCTCTCTAGCAGAAGGGTTACCTCGTACGGAAGTTATTGAAAGTGGAAGGAATTATTGGAGAGGCGTTTGTAGAAGCTTGATTTTTAGATTTCCAGATGACCTTGAAATTCTTAAGCTCGATGTCAGAAGTTATGTAGACAGATCTAAAGGAATTATTCAAATAAGATCTGCAGCAAGATTAGGTCAATCTGATTTAGGGGTTAATCTTAGAAGAGTCGAATATTTGTTTAATCAATTAGATAAAATTTAATTAATCTATTTTTTATAAATTTAAGGTTCTTTTTACTAAATAGTTGTGCTTTAATTCATAAGAATATTTGAAATGCCATGGTAAAAATAATCTTAGTTGGAATTATTGTTGCGCTTGTATATTCACAGCCTGAACTTCGTTTAACAGTTGCTGATTGGTTAAGGACAGCTTCTGATTTTCTAATTGAATCTGTCCAAGTAAAACCTTGAATTAAATTTTAATGAAGCATTAAATAAGACCTGAGACAGAGATCATTTGTTTAATGCATACAGCTACGAAAATAAATATTATTATCCTGCTTAATATATATTTCACTTAGACAAATAAATAGTTTTAGGAACATAATAGAAAATTTTTTTGAAATTTTTGAATAGTTAACGATAATAAGGGATATGAAGCTTAGATTATTTGAGTTCTATTTTATTAAAGACTATTTAAGGCCTTGGTTTGGTCTTATTTATTCTTTATTCTTTCTGTTTTTTTTAGGTGCAATTGGCTATCGAATAACAGAGGGATGGGAATGGAGTGATTGCTTATGGATGGTTCTAATCACAATAACCACTATTGGTTTTGGAGAAGTTCAACCTTTAAGTCCTGAAGGCAGGATCGTAACTGTTTTAGTAATCGTTGGCGGATTGATCTTTATTCAATTTACCTTTCAAAAAGCTGTTAGATTATTCGAATCCGGCTATTTTCAAAGAGTAAACGAATTACGTTTTAAAAGANTTCTTAGAAAAATGGAAAATCATGTAATTTTGTGCGGATATGGGAGGGTAGGTCAGGAAATATCTAANCANATAAAAACGCAAAATATTCCAATTATCGTTGTTGAGAGCGATGAAGATAGAAAAAAGATTGCTGAAGAAAATGGCTTAGAAGTACTTTGTGCTGATGCAACTCTTGACGAGACTTTA
>FUFK010055212.1_pt1 | contig 10389 bp, 13 predicted proteins | sample 1021851 | NCBI WGS metagenome assembly FUFK01 (sample SAMEA51879418, study PRJEB19060) | metagenome
AATTCATTTTAAAGNTNANNTATNAAAATATTTNATTATTAAAGATGAATTATATAAATGGCGGATTAATTTTATTAAAATTGTCCACAAATATCATGTTAAGATATTTAATAAAAGATATTGCGGAAAAATCACAACCAAATACCCCTAAAAAAATTAAATAAAAATGTGTTTTCAAAATAAATTTTTACTACCCTTTAGGTTGTGAATTTTCCGCAAATATTATAGATCAATGAATTTTATAAAATATTATAGATGAATTATAAATTTGAATTATAAATTTGAATCTGATAAATTTGAAATACTATAGTTGCATATTTTAATAATTATTGATATATATTTTAATTATTGAGGCTCTAACATATTTAAAGATTATTCGTCCTATATATTATATAGTAAAGAAAACAAAAATATACAAAAAAATATACAAAAAAATATAAAACATTATTAATTAAATTTATTCATCTAAACTAAAAAATCCCTCACTATCAACATTAACTTTAATTTCTTCTTCTACTAATTTATCTTTTATTTCTTCTGAAGATACTGAATCTTCTGTAGAATAATCTTTATCTAAATAATTTATTAATTCATACTTTAATAAATCTAAAAATAATTGTATTTCTTGTTGACTTTCAAATTCTAAATGAAACATAATTGATTCAGCAATATTTGATATATTTTTCGGATCATAATTTTCACTCATTATATAATTATATTAGATTTTTATTTTAAGCAAAATCCGTGCGGAATTTTCCATCTTGAAGAGTGGCTGTTTTAATTAACTCTAAATATGCTCTGTGAGTTTTATTTCCAGTAACTGATTTTGTGTATTGTAATTGAATTTGTAATCCTTTAGAATTAATTCTTTCATTTCTATTTAGAGCATAAATAGGATAGAAATATTTTCCATTTAATCCAAGTTCAGTAGAACTAGGTTCAAAATCATTATATGTTATATCTTGACTTAATGAGTCTCCTTGTTTAGCAAATTCTTGTCTGTTAACTTGTGGTGGAAATCGTTCTGCTTGTTGAATATCATGATAATGAACAGCTATATTTTCACGATCAACTGGATATAATCGGTGATCATTAACATATAAATTAGTAATAAATCGACCATTATTACCATCTTCAAGTGCTGGTGCTTCTGAACGATATCTACATAACATAGATTCATCAGGTTCAGTTACAAGAGTTTCAATAGCAGTAATAACTTTTGTACATACACGACCAGCACCACCAATATCAAAGATTTGTTCTTGAGCAATTTGACTATCAGTAAATGATCTTTTATTTAATCGGTATTCTTTATAAGTTAAATCAATTCTTTTATTTTTATTTGCGTAATCATCCATTACATTATTCGGATAATAAATATGATCGGAAATTAGTTTTGATTTTGCTGTATTTATAGGGAAAGCTAAATTATTAGTTCCTCCTGGTTGTATAGTAGCACGAGAATTATTTGTGCTTGGTGTAAAATGTAATTCAATTGCTACTTGTTCATCAATCATATATAAAGGAAGTGATTCATTTTTTAGAATAGGAAATAATTCATCAACAGAAACACTAAATTCAGGAGTATTTTCCAAATTTATTTCATTTTGTAACCTAACATTACCATCAACACCATCATCTTCCATAATTGGTTCTACAATAGTATCCATACGATATTCAGAACCATTAGTATTAGATTGTTCACGAGAAGAATTATCTAGCTGAATCTGAAGAGCATGAACTCTAGAAGTTAAATAAGTTTCTCGTTCTTTATTTTTATCTTGTTCAATAAACATAGATCTGTATCCCATTAGATGATTTAAATCATCTGTCTCAGATACAGTATGTGTTCCAATAGATAATCGGCATCGTTGAATTAATGAATATACACCTACACCTACTGGGAGACAAGATACTTCACCAGGATCATTTAAACTTAATTGGATTCTTGATCCTGAATGAAGAAATCCTTTATTACTTAAAACAAATCTAACAAAATTATCATTAGATACAACTGGATCAAGAACTTCTGTATCATTATCAACATCCATACTTACTGGAATTTCTCCAACTTTCATAAGATTTGGGACAGCTGTTTCAGGTTCACTCATATCAGTCATCATTTCAGGCATTTTATATTTATTTATTATATATAAAATTAAAAAAATTAAAATAAAATAAAATATTAATGTTTTTTTTTATACTTAAGTAATTACTTGAAGACCATTAGCATTCATTACAAGAGTTTGTTTTGATCTAATAAAAAGGAAAACACCATGAGATAATCCACTTGTTAATCCAGTGTCCATTTGAAGACCAAAATTTTCAGTTCTCATATCAATACCATTACCAGTTAGATCATCATATGTAAATCCTAGACCAAACTGAAGTCCAGCATCAACAAAATCACTTTGACTATCAAAACCAATACGATTATTTGTAAGTGGAGATTGCATAGTAGCATCTATATCCATAAATTTACTAAATGAATTCATATAATTCCTTATGATTTGAGGATCAGAAATGTGGCTATCAGTATTATCCTTAACATTAGCATTTAGATTCCACATTAATGGTAGTCTTTCACCTCCTTTTGTGAAAATAACTTGTTTGATTGGTGCTATTTCAGAATTTGCTAAATCATTAATTAATGGAGTAGTTTGTAATGAATCATATTCTAAATTATTTAAATATTGAGATGGAATAAAATTTATAAATCCACCAAGAACTCTACTTAATCCTAAACGGAAATTAAGAACGGCATTAGAACTTGCTATTTGTGAAAAATATGAAGAAATAGCATTATATTCCATAACTGCTGATTTTTGACTCATTAATCTAGATAGTTCATCCATACCTGGATTTCTTAATTCAGCTATAAGTTGTACATCTGTAAGTTGATAAAATACATTTGGGAATTGAGTTTTGGAAGCATTAAATACTTGAGCATCACTACTTAAATGAAGATCTACCTGGAGCCCACCAACTCCCCAACCTTCTCCACTTAATCCTATTTCCTGACCACTCGATAGAAAGCCAGTTGGGAGAGATAAACAGAAACTATTTCCTCTAAATTCACGATTAGTTGCATCTGAACCATTTTCATTAGAAAGAAGTTGTAGTTTATTAGCACGATAATTAGTTGTGATATTTGCTGTATTTCCAAGGGCAGAATTCATTTCATGAGTACTATGAGATACTGGAAGGAAACTTGCTAAATATCTTCCATAATGTCTTACATGTTCAATAACATTATTAGTTTTTTGACTAGATAATACAATTTGATCTAAAATACCATAAGTTGATAATTTAGGTGATACATTAATATCATCAGTTTCTTCTATTGGTGTTCCAAAATCACCATCAGGAGCTGAATAAAAACTTATATTTCCTGTAAAACGAAGAGAACTACCAATTAAATATCTTTGTTGTTCACCAATAACAAAACTAATAACTGGATTTCCGTCTTTATATGATATCCTTGCTCCACTCGGATGATTACTTGGCTGAATTACTATGTGTGATTTAGATCCTTCAAGATTATTCATTTTATATTATTATATTATATATAAAATTAAAAAAATAAAATAAATAAAAATTATTTAATTTAAACAATTACTCTAACATTTCCATTTGCTTCTATTTCAATAGTTCGGATATGATATACAAAGTTCATCCAAAGGTGATTTTTAGTTGGTGCTGTTGTTTCATTATAATTTAATTGTAAAACAAAATCTTTTCCACGAGCATCATAAACACCATTTCCGAGTGCTAAACTTCTCGGAACACAAAAGTTCTTATTAAAATTAGCAAATGAATGACCAAAGATTCGGGCACTAGAAAGAGCTTTATCTAGCTCATGTAAGAATTGGGCATTTATTGATAAACTATTAGCTACTTTAGATGTAGATACTTTTCTATTTGGTTGTAATCGTCCATTGTAAATCCACTGATAATCAGTTAAATGATCACAAATTCCAACTAGTCCACTACGATCAGATCTTAAATAATAATCAGGATTTCCAGGATTTTGATCATTTGAAGCAACTTTATATGTTTCAGAAGCATTAATATTTTGTTGAGATGTGTAAACAGTAGCATCAGTTGGAATACTAAAAATTGCTTTTGCCTTGCTTTCCATCAATGGAAGCCTCATATTAAATACACGATCTGTAGATAATTGAGATGCCTTATAATTTCTTACACTCATAAAATCATAAACCATTTTTCCACCACTCTTTAATGCTGACATCATTTCAGATTCTACTTTTGAAGATGGTGATATTTCTTGAACAATTAAATTTACATCTGATACTGTATATGTTGGATCATAACTTGTAGTATCTTGGACAGATTTAGAAAATACAAAAATAGTATCTGCTGTGCTATTCATACCTTTTCCATCTACCTCTACAGAAGCATTTAATTCTATTTGAATAAAATCATCATTCATACTTATTTCTTTAATAACTGGAACACCACTAGCTGATGTAAATGCTACAACAGAAGCATTAGTTCCAGCAGTAACTAATCTTTCAAAACCTAATTTTTCACCAATTACAAATGGACATTGTTGAGGTGCTGAATGTTGAGAATTTTTAGATGCTAAACGGAAAGTATTAAATGAACCATTATTAGCAACAGCACCAAAAGTTGCTACACCAAATTCTTTAGCATCCAAAAATAATGGATTGAGAGTTAATTTTCTAAATCTCATAGCTGAATCTACTTGACGGAAGACTCTGTTATTGTCTTCAAGCAAAATAGAAATTTGTATACCCCCGAGCATAGCATTGGGGAATGCTTTCGATTCTGCTCCGAAAATTCCTGTGTTCAATGGAATACAAAATTTAGCATCAATAAAATTATCAGCAGTCCATGAAGCATTAATTGTTGCTCCTTCTTCATTTTCATAATATGGATTTAATTCTAAATTATTTCCAACTCCTTTAGTATTTCCTTCTGTTCCACGATTATCACTATTATAAAAACCAGCACCTTCAGTTAATGCTCTTTTATTTTTCATACTATCATTAGTTTGATAATCATACATAAAAGAAACCATAGTATTATAATTTTCAATAGCTTCTAATTCTACACCATTTGAATCCATAATTCTGATAGTTCGGCATAAACATTGTACACCAGTTTCAGCATCAAGTTGAAGACGAGTTGGAGTAGAACCAGCAACAGATTTAGCATCGTGTGGCTGATCTACATATGCTGGAGCATTTATCTTTACCTTTCCTTCAAGATATGTCTGACTGGGATCAAAATACTTTAAATTTGGATCTATCTTTAAAATAATTTCTTGTCCAGCAATATAATCTACACCATTTTGAGCTGGAATACGAATAGATTTCTGCATAACTGGTTCTTTGGACATAGCACGGAAATAATCTTGGGATTCTACTTCGGTCATTTTATATTTTTAAAATATATAAAAAATAACAATAAAAAATTAAAATAAAATAATTAATTAAAAATGGAGGAACTTAAAATTAAAAAATATATAAATAAATTGGATATTTGGATTGTTAGTTGTGGTGGTGTTGGAAGTAATTATATTTGTGATTTATTACATAATAATGAAATTAATGTAAATTGTAGAGGAACTAGTGGACATGGAAAAATTTGTCATTTATGTACTAAAATTGTTCCTGATAAAAAATGTATTTATATTTATGGAGATTATGAATTTGCTATAAAATCACAAGAAAGAAGAAAATTATTAAAAACAAATATTCAAAAATTAAGAGAACTTTATCCAAAAAATTTAAATATTCCTGATGATGATCCTTTATTATATAAATATCAGTATGATAATTTTAAAAATTCAAATAATACTTATATGCTTAAATATCCATATACAAAAGAAGATATTATTAAATGTTTAAATTTCTTTAATTTAAATATTGATGAAAATAAAATTCAAATAAAAAAAAGACAAACTGATGATAATTTTAAAACTGAATATCAAGATATAATTGATATATATAATAATTATTTACTTTTATGATTTGTTCTAGCAACATAACTATTTAAAATATCTGAATGACCAGCTCTTTGTCCACCAATTAATCCCAAATTATTAAAATAGAATTTATCTTTTACTTGTAATTCTTTCCACAATATATCTAATTTATATTTATGTTGATGTTTTTTTAATAAATTTTTTACTGATTTATTAAAACATTTTTTAAGTATATTATAATAATGTTTTTTTATAATATATCCTTCTGTTCTTGAAGCATCTTTTACTCTATTAAAATTATTTTCTTTTTCAGATTTATATATTGTTCCACCTAATAAAAATATATCATAATCAATATTTAAATTTAATTTATTAGGATTTTGTAAAAATATAAAATCATCTTCTAATATTATTACTTCTTCATAATTTCTTTCAATAGCTAGATCTAAACATTTTATATGACTTAAAGCACAACCTATATAACCATCGTCTTCTTTAATTGCTTCTACTCTTTCACCTTTTAAATTATATTTATTTAATTCATTAATAATTTCTTTATTTCTATCTGTTCTACTTTTTAAATTAATATATAATATTGGTATATTATTCATATATATTATTTATATAAATATTTTGATGTCCTTTTAAAATACACTTAAAATTATTATTTATTAATAATTCTCTTATTTTATCATAATTACATTTTTCAGGATAATCGGCTTCAAATATTATTAATCTTAAATCTTTATAAAAGTTAGGATTTTCATTAAAAAATACTTCTAAAAATCCCTCACAATCAGCTACTAATACATTAAATTTTAAATTATATTTTTTTATTATTTCATCTAATTTATATGAAGGAATTTTTGTATTTTCATTATAAATAAATGTTGAAGCATAACCTCCATAATATTCATTTAAATTAATTAGATCCATTTTTTTATTACCAATAAAACCTTTCACAATATTAAATTCACAATTATTAATTTTTTTATTTTTTTCTAAAGCATTCCATACTCTTTTATCAGGTTCAACAACAACTTGATTTTTTTTATTACATAATTTTGAATTTATTATACAAGATACAGAACCATATCTTGCTCCTAATTCTAAAACTATATCATTTTTTTCTATATATTTTTTAGCTATATCTTGTTCAGGTTTTTCTAATCTTTCAGTATTTACTAACTTATTATTTTGATCATAAATCTTCATTATATATAATAATTATTTTAATTGATCTAACGGAACTTTTTCAAAATATTCATCTAATGTATCTTTATAATTATAATGAACCAATTTTATTTCTTCTTGTCTTAATATATTAAATAATATAAATATGTTTCTTAAATCAAACCATGATTGTTTATGAACTCTTTCAGTATTTGGTTTATTATATAAATCTCCTTTTCTTTGATATGAATCATAATAATAATTTGGATTTTCATTTGGAGTTTTTATTATTTTTAATGAACCATCTCCTTGTTGTACACATTCAGGAATAAATTCTTTATAATCACAATCCATACCTAACATATTTATTTTTTTATAATTTAACATATATGCAAAACATACAGCTGATGTTCCTGAACAATAATCTATAAGATTTCGGAATGGATTAGTTTTCATCATTTTTAATTGTTGAATAAAAAATACATTTTTATAATCTGTTATTTTATTCCAATGTTGAATAATTGATCCACATAATAAAAAGGTTTTACATTTTTTATTTATAATCATGTCTTTAATTTTTTTCAAATGATGTTTACAAACAACATTATCTACACAAACATAATGTGTTGGATAAAAATCTAAACATTCATCCCAATGTCTAAATGCTAAACATATACCGATCCATTCTTTATCTTTTAAATAATTGAAATCAAAATCTTTTAATGATTTTCCATTTCCAACTACAAATATTTCTTTGTCCATTTATAATTTATATAATATTTTAATTTTATAATAATTACCGAGATTGCGGAAAATTCACAACCTAACTACCCCTAAAATTTTATTTTGAAATGGACTTTTTATTTAAATTTTTTCAGGTGTTTTGGTTGTGAATTTCCCGCAAATTATAGATTTTTAAATTGAGCATATTTATGATGAACAAATTGAGTTCTTAATGGTGAATGAGGATTATTATATAATCTTTGAATATAATAGCCTCTATTTGTATAATTATTTACTCTCTTTAATGATTGTTGAAAAATATTATTTACTTGTGATTTAGTTAAATTTAAATAATCACATATCGATTTAATATCTTTAAAATATAAAAAATCACCAATTTTATCAATTAATAACCATTCATTCATATACTTAAAAAAATATTTTTATTGTGCAGTTTTAACGATTTGTCCAGTAGATCCAATATCTTGAAGTGCTTGTAATTTTTGTTGTGGTGCTTTAGTTTGTTCTTCAGTTTTTAATTGTTGTTCTGCTTGTTTAGGTTCTTTTGCTTCACCAATTATTGATTCAACACCACCAGCAATTCCAGTTAATCCACCTAAAATATTTAATGCTACTCCAACTGGAGCTCCAACACCTGTAACATCTAGAGCAGTTCCAACACCTTCTAATGCTCCTGAAACCATGTTTAGAACATTTGCTCTTCTTTCATCAGCATCTTTTCCAACAATTTTCCCAGCATCTATATCTTCATAAGCATCATATAAACCTTGACCTAAAGAAGCAACTGTTCCAGCTACTCCTAATTTACCATATTTAGCACCTCTTTCAGCAATAGTTTTTCCTACAGCAACATCACTTTTTAATGATGCTTTTACATCATCTAATGTACTTGTTGGATATGAACTATATAAATTTCTCATTACTGAATCTTCGGCATCAAGAACATTTCCAACAGCATCTAATGTTTCATCAGCAAATTTTGGAATACCTTTTACTGCTTTGCCTACTGCTTCTANNGNTTTNCCTTTACCAGCAACAACACCAAAANTTGTTTGAGCTGTTGATTCTANTTCNCTTTCAGGTTCNNCTTTTTTTAATGCTTCTACNTTTGCTTTTGCTTGAGCAACTTTCTCTTGTTGTGCTAATCTACTTTGTAAATTAAGTTGTTCAANTTGTCTATTTAAACTAGCAACTTTTTCATTGTAATCCATTTTTTATATATTTATTATATAATAAAATATTTATTTAAAATTAAATCTTTTTTTATAATTTTTTATATTTTCAGAACGAGATGTACTATCTCCCCATAATATATAATATGATAAAAATCCTGCTTTTGTTGGATCATTAGTTTTTAAATCTTTTTTATGTCTCTGTCTATATCTTGCCCTTTGTTCTTTATCTTTTGTTATTGTAAAGTCATCCATCCCAGCACTTCCGAAATATGTTTTTTTAGTTCTACCATTATCTTTTGTAAATACAGCCATTAATTTTTTATTAGGTTTATCTGATTTTTTAACAATCATCTTCATTATGTAAATAATTGATTTTTTTTTTATTTCATATATTAAAATGAAAATTCATGATACTTATACTAAAAAAGATCTTGTAAAAATTATTGAAGAATTACAAATTCCTAATATTGATATTAAATTAACTAGATATGATATTGTTAAAGAATTATATAATTATTGGGATGAATATGGTTTAGATTTTTTAGAAAATGAAAATCAAAATAAAAAACTTACAATTAAAGAAAAAAATAATATTATACTTAAAGCAAAAAAAATTATAGCTTTTCATAAAAATGGTTACATAATTGAAAGATCATTATATAATAATTTTCAAGAAATTATTGATGATTGTAATTATATATCACAATATGGAGATATAAGTTCTGTAAGAAGGGCAATTAAATTTATTAATCAAAAATATGATTTAAATATTAATTGTATAATTCCAAATGAAACAAAAGAATTATTAGATGAAAAAGAAGAAATTAAAAAAAGTTCAATAAAAGGTTTTTCATTTAAAACTGGGAAATTTATTGTCCAATTTGATTAAACATCTATAAGTTTAATTCTCTGAAATTTTTTTCTGTATATATATAAAATGACAAAAATATATAATTATTCAANTGGAAAAATTTATTGTATTAAAGATAATGTTTCTAAAGATATTTATGTTGGACATACTATTCAACCTTTAAATNTTAGATTAAGAAAACATGTAACTGATTATAGAGGTTTTATGGGATTAAGTAATAAACCTAGAAATTATAGAACTTCAGCTGATGTTATTTTTAATGGTGATTATGATATTCATTTACTTGAAGAATATCCTTGTGAAACAAAACAAGAATTAGAAAAAAGAGAAACTTTATGGATATTAAAGATGTCCGAAAAATTTAAAACTACTAATAAACATATGCCTTCTAAAATATCTAAGCACGAGTTTGATTGTATAGATAATCTAGTGATTCCACAACATATTTAATT
>FUFK010077479.1_pt1 | contig 10386 bp, 8 predicted proteins | sample 1021851 | NCBI WGS metagenome assembly FUFK01 (sample SAMEA51879418, study PRJEB19060) | metagenome
AACAAAAGCGAACGTAGGTGTTACTACGACAGCAGTATATGTTGCACCCGGTTCAACAACCACAGTGGTGATTGGTATCACTGCGTCAAATATTTCAGGAAATAATATAAACGTAGGTATTGGTATCACAAGAGCATCTGCAGATGATATACATTTGATGAAGAACGTTCCGATTCCACAGGGATCATCTTTTGAATTTATGCAAGGAAATAAAATAGTATTAGAAACCACAGACACGATTACAGCAAAAAGTGATGTAGCAAACAGTTTAGATGTTGCACTCACAATTATGGAAATTACTTAATCATGTCAAGTAATTTAAAAGTCAATACAATACAACCGTCGTCAGGAGATACTGTTTCGATCGCTGGTATCGCCAGTGTTACGAGTAGTGTTTCAATCGCAAGTTCTTGTACTGCAACAACTTTTTATGGTGATGGATCAAACTTAACTGGAGTATCAGGATTATCAGTAGGAAATCAAGCAGATAATAGATTAATAACTTGCACAGGAACAACTGATACATTGTATGGTGAATCAAACTTAACTTTTGCTAGTAATGTATTAACGTTGTCTGGAACTTTTAATGTTTCTGGTGAAGTTCAAATTGCAGAGAATATAGTTCATACTGGAGATGGAAATACTGCAATAGGATTTCCTGCAAACGATACCATCAGATGTATAACAGCTGGTGCTGAAAGATTTCGCATCAACTCAGGTGGTGATTTTGGTTTTAATGATGCATCACCAACTGCTCATGCAAGTGGTAACAATACTGTTTTGAGTATCAAGGGAAAAGGAAGTAGTTACTCAGGAAAAATAGATTTTAAAGATAGTAGTGGAAATATCGATAGTTATATAAATTCTGATAACTCAATATTACAATTATATGCTGACCCGAATAGTCAGAATGGTAACACAGCTATGTTGTTCCATGTTCATGGTAGTGAAAGAGCTCGCATCACATCAGACGGTAAAGTAGTTGCTGGTGGTAGTGGTGCTGGATATCCTTCTAGACTTCAATCACACGGGGCAGGAGAACTATTAGATCTCAATTCAACAAGTGGGGCGGGTAAAATAAGATTTTATGAGAGTGGTGCTGGAAGATTTAATATTGAAACATTGAATGGCCCAGCTGGTATAAGATTCTTAGATGCATTGAATAATGTAGAGGCAATGAGAATTCATGCGAATGGTCGTATAACAACACCAAATCAACCAATGTATTCTGGAATTGGTTATGTTGGTCAAGGCACACAAGTTCAAACAAATATATATGCAATACGACCCTCCTCTGTATACGCAAATTTGGGAAGTCATTTTAATACCAGCACAGGAGTTTTTACTTGTCCAATTGCAGGAAGATATCTTTGTATAGGTGCTATGGGTCGTCGGACTACTGCATTTAACTGGAATGGTTTTTACTTAATTCATAATGGATCTACAAAAGGAGATATGTGGTTTCCACCAGCTCGTGATAATGGTTCTAATCCTGCTAGTCCTGCTGCGTTTAGAGCTGATCAGTTTACTTATAATCCAACTAATCTTTCTGCTGTTTTAACTTGTGCAGCAAATGATACAATATCATTTAGTTTTCATTCCAGTTATGCTGCTCCACTTGATTCATCTGCTAATTATGCACAATTTATATTAATTGGTTGATGGTCATAAATAATTAAAAAGTATAATGAGTATTCTAAGTGTTGACAATATACAACCGATTGGAAGTGGCACATCTGTCACGGTCAATAGTGCTGCAACTTTAGTTTTAAATAACGTAAACTCTACTGGTGTTGTTACTGCAACAACATTTGTAGGTGCATTAACAGGAACAGCGTCTGGAAATCCAACTTTAGCAAATGGTTCAGATAATAGAGTTATAACAGCAACTGGTGCGAATGCATTAACTGGTGAATCAAACTTAACTTTTACCGGTAGTCTGCTACACGCTTCAAGTAGTCATATAAAAATAGATTCAGGATATTCTTTTCAATGGGGTGATACACATGAAAGAATAGAACAATCAGATGGAAAAATAGAATTTTTCACTAATAATAGTGAAAAAGTGACTCTTAGCGGGTCAAATCTTGGTATTGGAACTGATAGTCCACAAAAATTATTAGAACTATCACATAGTTCATCTGCAAATAGGAAGCACCAATTTAGTTATGACGATAGTATCCTTACAATGAAGGGTGCTAATAATAATGGAAATCCAGAAACCATGAGATTCATTGGTGGAAATTCTTTACGATTTCATACTGGTGCGACTGGATCTGGAACTGAAAGAGTAAGAATACAAGATGGTGGACTAAAAATGAATGGTGGTTCATACATCGTAGAGTGTAGTGAAGGTAGTCAGGGTACAACTAATAATAATACCAAAATAATGGATCAAAGAAGATGGATGTGGTATGGTACATCTTCATCAACTCACACAGTGGCAAGAGTTGCAAAAGCATCATCTGGTCAACCGGGAGATGGAGATTCGCAACTAGCAGCATGGATAGTGACATATACAGCAAGAAGTATGTATGGTTTTAACAGTGATGGTGGTTATAGTGTTATGAAAATGAGAACTGGTAGATTTGATTATAATGATAATGAGGTTCGCTTCTCAACGGAACAAGATACACTGGGAACTGGAGGTGGTTCTCAAAATCCAACCATCGTATTCACTGACGAAGGAAGTGGTGTAGTTAGAATATCAATTACTAACCCATCATCAACTCACTCATTTGGTGAGATAAATCTGATGACTTACGATTGTAGGATCACTTTACCATCAGGATAAATAACTAAAAAATATAATGTCAGATATTCGTTTCAATCAATGGTTGCACAACTCTGGGACAGGTGGAGTCTCTCAGGTTGATGGAGGGCACGTTGGTATTGGAACAACAAATCCTGAGATAGCGGTTCACTCTGGCAATAATAAAATTTTAAATGTAGGTATCGTTACAGCATCTACTTATTATGGAGATGGATCAAATCTCTCAGGTATTGTTGGTGGTGGAACAAGTCTTTCCTTTAATGATAATATAGGTGCATACTTCGGAAATTCTCAAGATTTAAAAATATATCATGACGGAAATCATAGTTATATCGATGATCAAGGAACTGGTAATTTAAGATTAAGATCTGGAACATTAGAAATATTAAATTTAGCAGGTAATAAAACGTCAGCAACATTTTCTTCTGGTGGTGGACAGACATTAAACTTTAATAATAGTGCAAAATTTGTTACTACGAATACGGGAGCTATTGTCACTGGAGTAGTAACAGCAACCTCAAGAGTTAGTTTAGGAAATAATACTACCAATGCGGTTGATTTAGAATTTGGTACAAATAGAGGAAGTGCAGGTGATACCCTCGCAAATATAAATTGGAAATGGAATAATACTTATGTTGCTCAGATAAGAGGAATGGCCGGATCTGATACAACAAATAAAGATGATGCACATTTAAATTTTTATACAGCATCTGCAGGTTCATTAGTTGAAAGACTTCGCATCACATCAGGTGGAAAATTTGGATTTGGCACAGATTCTCCTGACCAGATGGTTCATATTCATAAAGGTAGTGCTGGTAGTGTATCTTCTTCAGCTAATACTGTTTTGACTTTAGAAAATAGTACAACAAATATTTTACAATTTTTAAATCCAAATAATACAGCAGCACAAGTACGTTTCGGTGATCCACAAGATGATGGTATTGGATTTATTGAATATAGCCATAATGCTAATACGATGTCTTTCGGTGTTTATGGCCCAACAAGAATGCAACTTGATAGTAATGGGCATTTAGGAATAGCTGTAGCGAGTGGTACTCAACTTGCTAATAGTAAACAACTAACACTTAGACCAACTGATGATGATGGTATAAGATTTGTTAGACCGGGTGATGGTAATAATGTTCCAAATGTTCATCTAGATATAACGACTACCACATCAGGAAGTTCTTTGAGAAGTGGTGGAGAAGCATATACGACTAAGTATAAGACTTATAATTGTGATATGTTGTTCAACTCTTATTTGGGTGGTGGCACTGGTGGAATTATTAGATTAATGACTTCCGATGGATCGAGTGGAACAACGAGATACTGGCAGATAGATGAGGACGGTATGACTACTCATAGAAGTAGAAGCACCAGTGTAAAAACTCATGAGTTCTCATATACCGGTGGTGCAGGTGGTGGTACACTGAATGTAAATCTTCTTTCAATTAGTGGATATTCAGCTAGTTCAACCGCTGTTGTAAAGATTGAATATGTGGGTATGTATGGTCTTGCAAATTCTTATATATCACAAGGTATTTGGTTATGTAGTTATAGAAGAGCAAATGGTGGTTCTGCTGCGAACGCACTTGCTCAACAAACACACAATGGTAGTAATAGTAGTTCCTCTAATGTAACTATTGCTTGGGTGGGTGATAATTTAAGATTAACTGTTGGAGCATATACAGGATTTACAGTGCATGTAACTGCTACAGTTTACAATGCAACCATAAATGTTTTAGTCTGATAAAGGATAAATAACTAAAAAACGATATGGCATATATTGGACTAAAACCGACAGCAGGAGAAAACAACTCCTTTCGTATTCTTGATACGCTATCGTCTTTCACTGCGACTTTTGATGGATCAGATTCAACGATAGTCAGTCTTGCATCGGATACAATAAAAATCCCAGAACATCGTTTTTTAACAGGACAGAGAGTTACCTATAATGATGGTGGTGGCACAGCAATCACTGGACTTGCAGATGGAGTTTATTATGTAATAAAGAATGATCGTAATTTAATACAACTCGCATCAAGTTTATCGAATGCAAATAACGGAACACAAATAAATCTAACTGGTCTTGGAGCAGGAACGTCACATACGTTAAATGTAGCGTTTGATGGTGTAAATACAAAATTTAAAATTACACATGATAGTGGAACTCATGCAAAGGTAACTCGTGCATCACAGTTGATGATATCAATCAACGGTGTACTACAGCAACCACATGATTCGGCATCTCCATCTTCAGGTATCGGTATTGCTTCTGATTCTGTTTTAGTGTTCTCTACAGCACCGGCAACAACTGATGTTGTATTTGGTAGTATTATGTCTACCAACTTATCCTCATTTGAGATATCAGATAATTTAATTGATAATTTTACAGGTAACGGTAGCACGACAAACTTTACAATGTCGAAGTCACCACCTGATGCTCGAAATATATTGGTAACTCTTGATGGTGTTGTTCAGTATCCATCAGACACATCCACAACCAGATCATATAGTGTTACTGAGAACACACTATCATTCACTAATGCACCTCCGAATGGTGTCTTGATTCAGGTTAGACATATTGGATTTTCTGGTAGTGCAGCAAGTGGTGGTACAAATTTTGTTACATCAGTGTTCGGAAGAACAGGTGATGTAGTATTAACTAACTCTGATGATGTTACGATAAGAAATCTTGTTGCAACTGGAGCAACATTTTCAGGAAGTGTTTCGATTGGTGGCACACTGACTTATGAAGATGTAAAGAATGTCGATTCACTTGGTATTGTAACTGCAAGAATCGGAGTTAAAGTTCCTGCGGGTGAGGTTACAGTTGGAAATAATATTCAACTTGGCAATGCTGGTGTTGCAACTGCAACTTTATTCAGTGGCCCATCACAAATAGGTATTCAATCTGGTGGTGTTCAGATCGGTGCAGGTATTACTCAACTTAATTTTATAGGTGTTGGAAATACATTTGCAGTCAATGGTACGACTGTGAATGTCAGTATCGCTGGTGGTGCTGGTGCTGGTGGAACATGGGGATCAAATGCAGTTGGTGTTCACACTGATAAAATTGTTGGTATCAACACATCTACAATTGCTGGATCTGCAACATCAGAAGGTGCACTACAAGTTACAGGTAATATTGGTATTACAGAGGGATTATTAACACTTGATTCAAATCTTTATACCTCAGTCTCAGTTCCATCAGGTAAGAACGCACTACTTATTGGCCCAACAACAGTCGCAGTAGGAGCAACGATTGATATTGCAACAGGATCGACCCTTGTGGTAGTATAATAAATAAAGAATGGAGGTAAATAAATGACTGTAATTCGCCCAAATAGTATTTCAGGTGTCACAAGTATTACTGCACTTGCGAACGAAATAAATGTTTTTAGACATAACGGTGTTTTAGCAGGCCTTCAATTAAATGGAGTTAATCATCATACAAGTGCAGGTATCTCAACTTTTCACACTGTAAATGTATTAGGTAATTTAGATGTTGCTGGAGTCCTTACATATCAGGATGTAACGAATGTAGACTCATTGGGAATAGGTACATTTAGAACTGGAATTAACGTAAGTGGTGGTCAGTTAGATGTAGGAAGTAATATAAAATTAGGTAATGCTGGTGTTATCACTGCAACTACATTTGTAGGAAACTTTACTGGTACTTCATCTGGAAATGCTGTTTTAACAGGGTCTACTAACAATGAATTAGTGACTGTGACTGGTGCAAATGCAATCACTGGTGAATCAGGTTTAACTTGGACTGGTAGTGTTTTTCAACTTACTTCTTCTGGGGGTAATCAATTCCCATTTAATGTAAGAAATGATTTCACACCTAACTCCCAAAGATGTGATTATGGATACTTTGCAAACTCAACTTCAAATAATGCTCTAAGACTTGGTTCAATTAATAGTAATGGTGGTGTAACCATTCAATCTACAAGAATGAATGATAGTGCTCAAAAACACAATTTACTTCTTAACCCTGATGGTGGTTATGTATGGATTAATAAAGCAACATCATCTGACTATGGTAGATTAGATGTAAAAGGGCCTACCGCAAATGATATTCTATCAACAGGTGATATAAGAACTAAGACTATAGCAACATTCAGTGGTGCATCACCGGGTACAACAGCAGCAGGAAAAGGTGCTGGTATTGTTATTAAACCTATCACCGATAGAGGATGTCATTATTTCTTTGGTGTGGCGAATAGTAGTTCAAACCAAGAGGCACAAGGTACATTTGTAATTCGATCTGGACATTTATTAAGTTCAACTGCAGAAAGACTTCGTATTGCATCGGATGGAAAGATAACACCAACCGAAGGTGTAGTCATACCAGACGATAAAAATTTAAATATTGGTAATGACAATGATTTATATATTAAGCACAGTAATGCACATGGTAACAATTTTATAGTTTCATCTAATGGTGACATAGAGCACCACATGTCTCTATCTAAGAAAATTATTAAAGGTTTTGATAATTCTGGCACTCCTTATGTGAGTCTATATTATAATGATACAGCAAGAATAACAACAACTAATGCTGGAATAACCGTTGGTGGAGAAGTTACTTTTAGTAGTGGTCAAAACGTAAGAACATTTGCTGGTGCAGTTTATCTAACTGATGGTCAATATGCTGATATCGTATCTCACGACTCTGGTTATGCTTGGGGTTTCTTTGAATTTTACGGTATATCATATCATGGAAGTATAGGTCGATGCAGATGGCACGGAACTATGTCAAGATATGGTAATGAAGATAATTATCCTACTATTAATAATAGTATGTCATATTGGGATGTGCAAAGAGTCACAGATGGTAGCAATGCAAATATAAGATATATAAGATTACAAAGAACTGGAACCTATGGAGGTGTATGGTGTAATTGGTATGTTCGTTGCTATGCAGCAAACAGCACCTCTACTTGGACTGCTCGTACTTCTGCAACCAAAAAATATGAAGGAAACTAAGGAGAAATTATGACACCTGAAGAAATGATTGAACAAGGCAAAAAAGAATTTATCGCAAGGTATGGTGAAGGAACTCAACTGATTACTTGGGGAGTTGCGAAAGTAACAAGAGATGTCTCAGATGATTTCGCACACACATTTGTATTCCATGTATATGGAAATGATGGTGTGAATAATTCAAAATATGAAGGAACAATTACTTTGGATAAACCAGAAACTCTAAATGCTTTTTCAAGTTTAACTGAAGATCAATTGATTACTTCAATTAAAGCAAAACTTGGATCATCAGCAGTGACTACAATTGAAAATAATTTAAAAACAAAATTAAATGAGGCTGCTGCAACACCAACAACAACTGAGGGCATGCCTTGGTCATAAATAACTAAAAAAATAAATGTCGAAGATAAAACTGACTGGTAGTAATAGCGGATATGTTGAGATATCATCAGCAGCGGATGCTGGTAACTTGACATTGCAATTACCAACTGCTGGTACTGCATTATTAAGTAATGCGGGAAATGTTTTTTCTGGAATTACAACGACAGGACAGTTAGATATAAACGGAAGTATAGATGTATCTTCAACATCAGTTTTTAATGATGATCTTACATTAACTGGAGCATCATATAATGTCGTATGGGATAAATCAGATAATCAATTAGAGTTTGGAACCGACGCAAAATTATCTTTTGGTGCTACTAGTGATTTACAACTTCATTCAGATGGTACGAACGGGGTGATAAGGCAAAATGATAATTCTGGTGGATTGTATATACAAGCAGATAATTTTGTTCAAATCGGAAAAGTAAATGCCGGTACTCCGATCTATGGAAAATTTATTAAAGATGGAGCTGTTGAACTCTACTTTAATGGAAACAAAAAATTTTCAACTACAAACACAGGGGCTTTCGTAACAGGAATCTGCACTGCAACTTCATTCAGTGGTAGTGGTGAAGGACTCACACGCACAACAGCATATTCACATCGAAATGTCGTCATCAATGGAGCTATGCAAGTAGCTCAAAGGGGATCAACTTCAACTGGTAACACAGTTGGAGGGTATAAAACTTGCGATAGGTGGGAACTTTCTCTGACTTCTGCTGGCACATGGACTGTAACACAAAGTAGTACTTGCCCAGATGGATTTAACAATAGTATTAAATTAGATTGTACCACAGCAAATACATCTTTAAGTGCTAATTCATTTTTATCTATTAGAACAGCTTTTGAAGGACAAGATTTACGAAGGTTTGCTAAAGGAACAACTAGTGCAAAAGCAATGACAATTTCATTCTATGTAAAAACAAATAAAAATGGAACTTATGCTGTCGAATTGTATGATGTTGATAATACGAAAATAGCTACATCACTGTATACAGTATCTAATAATAACTGGAATAGATATGAATTCACTATCCCTGCTTCAACAAATACAGGACAATTTGTTAATGATAATAACAAAAGTATGAGTTTAGGATTCATTCTTGCAGCAGGGACTAATTATACAAATGGTAATCAATATGGATTTTTTGTTCAGGGCAGTAATTTAAATAGAGCAGCGGGACTTACAGTAAATCTTGCTGACTCAACATCGAATGATTTTTATTTGACGGGTGTTCAGATGGAGGAGGGTGAAATAGCCACCCCGTTCGAGCACCGAACTTATCATGATGAATTTTTAAAATGTTGTCGTTACTATCAGGAACTTACTGGTAATGATCATCAACATAAGGGTGCATCAGGTACAACAGGATCATTCAAAAATTGTGTTATAGGTGCTTATAATGGAGACGCAGATGTAAGAGTAACATACTATCATACGGTTCCGATGAGAGTTAATCCTACAATGACAACTTCTGCAATGTCTCACTTTGATCTTGAACCTTTTGACCAAGAACCATCTTCAATATCACTTCTTAGGCCTGGTGCCACGCAGTCAACTTTATATATTGTTCCAACTAATCAATCAAGTCATAGAGGTTTTGCTTGTCAACTTACACTAGATAATGCTAGTGCAAATATTACATTTGATTCGGAGTTATGATCATGTACAAAATTACACAATTTAATATTATAAACAGATTATCAGATAATTGTTTTATTCCAAACGATTCTGGAAATAGACATTATCAACAATATATTTCTGACATAAAAGCTCACGGATTAGATATAGTAACTTGTGAGAGTATCGATAAAAAATTTTTTATATATGATGAATATACCACATGGCAGTATCTTGATAATGCAGAGCAAATAATCACTGATAAATATGGTAGTGATCCATCTTTACATGATAAAATAACTGCACTTCGTGAATATAGATATGTCAGAGCAATGGAAGCAAAGTTCCCTTATGAAAGTATGAAAGTAGCTGGCCCTATAATTGATGCAACACCACAAGAAATTAAAGATAAGTACCGACACCTTCCAATGAGACGCTAATGTCAACGTTAAAGACCCACAATCTACAAAGTCCTGATGCAGGTAGTGTCAATATTGCCTTGGCACCGAATGCTGGCATGGTTGTTGCCGGACTCTCAACATTCAGTGCAACAGGAATTGATATAGGTGCAGACACAAATATAAATCGACCATCAGCAGGAGTCTTAGGATTTAAT